>Ga0209979_1001036_pt1 | contig 32618 bp, 39 predicted proteins | sample AnhtaG_FD_183114 | JGI IMG/M metagenome (GOLD analysis project Ga0209979, IMG submission 183114) | Deep subsurface microbial communities from Anholt, Denmark to uncover new lineages of life (NeLLi) - Anholt_01485 metaG (SPAdes) (version 2) | ecosystem: Environmental > Aquatic > Marine > Oceanic... | reverse complement strand
ATCAGAGAAGCGTTCTAACCACTGAACTACACGCGCAAAAATTTTACTGAGCAGAGAATCATTCTAATTACTGCCTGCCCCATAGTGTAGCCGAAGGCGACTACTATGGGGAACTACGCGCCCAAACTAATTGCTGTTTTCCAGAACAAATAAAATATTTTTTGACGGGTAAAGCCAGCTAAACTTTGAGATCCTCCCTTTTTTAAAAATAATCTTTAATCCAAGCTGGCGAAAGATTTCTTCCCATTCTTCTTTAGTATGAAATTTCATAGGATTTTTTTGGAAAGGAACTGATATCTTATAAGTAGCCTGATGAAGCCAACAGCCAAAATGTGCCAATCCTTCTCTCTTTAAATCTTCATTCACTAAAATTTTATTTTTTGAAACTCTTTTTGCCTCTTTTAATAATTGGATGGGATCTGAAGCATGGTGAAGAACATAATTTATCATTACAACATCAAAAGAATTATCTGGAAAAGGTAGATTCCCGCCTTCTATAATTTCAAAAGGAAAATCAAATACTCTCTGATCTTTAATGTCCACCCCAAATACTTCAGACTGAAAATAATCTTTAAAAGCTACAGTTGTGGTTCCTCGACCGCAACCCAAATCCAAAATTTTAGAACCCTTTTCAATAAAGGGTTCGCATTCTTGGCACATTCTTCCCGCTTCTTTCTTGTAGATAGGGCAAAATATCTTCCCTAGGACGAATGTTCCAATAAATTGATTAAAACCCATACCCCGTAGGAAATTAAATATTTTCCGTGGTTACTATATTCAAACTCTTAGAGATTTCGATAATCATTATTATCTGTATAATTAATGGTTTTTGGCGAGAAAATATTTGGATTTATACTATGTCCCGAGGAAATCTAATTTCAGCTTGGCTGTCTCGTTATATCAACGAAAACCATCTGATTTCCTACGGGGCATATTTACCTTGCCCTGAAGTCAACCGAAGGTTGTACTTTAGGGTCTAGCTTTGGTAAAACTGCCAATAATTAAATCTGGAATTGTTTTTCTAAATACAGCCGGACTGATTTTTATAGAGTTTCTCCAATTTCCGCCATTAACTATAATTTTGGATTGATTTATCAAAAATCTGTCTATAAAAGTTGGTAGTTTCCACAAGTTTCCAAAAGGCGGAACAGCTCCTAATTTCACTCCTTTTATATTTTTCTTCATCCAATTTTCTGTAACAAAATCAACACGTTTTATTTTATGTTTAACATCGGGAGTTAAACATCTACTACCCTGCCATTTATTTGCAACTTTTAAGAATTTCTTTTTATCTAAATTTTTGTTTGCCGGAATTAAAGCTAAAGCATAGCCTTTGTCGATTTTCAGAGTTAAAGTTTTGCCAACAATTTTTGCTGGAACTCTTAAGGTAGTTGCTTTATCAAAAGCAGTATAAACAACCCTATGTTCAATTTGTTCATGTTTGATTTTGTTTTTTTCTAAAAAATTTGTTAGTTTTTTGGGGATCGCCATTATTAAATATTAACAAACCAAAAAATAAAAATCAAATGGAAAAGGAGCGGTGCAGAAACCACTCCCGGTAGTGCTACCTAGGTCGCCTCAAAAGGCGACTTTCGGATAGCGTGGACAGCTGGTAGGTACGTCCGGACCCGGCCCTGTTACCAAGCCCGTAAACCAAGCCCTGCGAGGTGCAAGCTTGCAGGAAAAGGCGTAGGAACTGCACCCCACCAGCTGTCTAACAAACTGATCACCAAGTATTCCCCCTTTTTTAAAAAAATAAGATAAATGGGTTTGGTGATCAAGTTGCTAGACAACTAGCAAGAGGAATATTTTATAAAAAAACTCCTCTCAGAAACTTCCATCTGTAACTTATCCTGAACGAAATTGAAGGATGAAAACCTCTGAGAGAAGGGGTCGCACAGGTGCGACCCTCTTACTTGATGTGTTCAGGCTGTCGTTTTGTTAGTCTAGGTCTCTCCCGCAGGGAGAAACTCGAGATTAGAGGTTCAAAGATCCTCCCAGGGCGACAACCCTGAACTCGAAAGAACTATATGTCGAACAGCTGGCAGCGTCCCATTATTTCGGGGGTACAGGCTGTTGCTCTGCTTTCGCCTGGCACGGGCTTGGCCAGCCTGTAGCCGGATTCACGCCCTGCCAGCTGTCCAACAAGATGACTACCACTTTTCAATCTCTCGGGAACTGTTCCCGAGAAGTTGATAATCAATTTGCTGAGCAGCTAACATAAATTATTTATTGAATTGTAGGGGGAGAGGGGTGTGAAAGCCTATCCGGCCAGATAGTTGACCAGACCTCACAAAGGAGGGTTTCTAAACAGAGACTTCCTCTTCCTCTCCCTAGGACGTCCACCCGAAGGTGGCGAAAGAACTTAGTTGCTGAACAACTGACAGGTGACTCATCCCACCTAGGGTGAAAACTTACCACTTCCTGGCGGGTACCGTCAAACCTACCAGCTGTCCAGCAAATTGATCACCGTTCTAAGCAGAAACGAATTATTCTTTGTTAACTGTCTTTATTTTTTTGAACTATGACCAATTTGCTGAACAGCTAACGTTCTTTACCAAAGAACTCCAACAATTGCATTATAGCATATGCCAAAAAGTTTGTCAAGAGTCAGCGTAGCCCCGTAGCAATTTCGCCGTCCTAAAATAATTTTAACGATTACTTCCAGAATTTTCAAGACAAAATCTCGCAGTCTGCGTGGAGCGAATAGCTCCACTCTTTGTTGGGCGAAGCGGACTGCCGTAGTTTTAGTACGCGAAATTGGTATGGGGTTTCTTAGAGTTATCCCGACTACAATCTCCCTTTCAGGTACAGAGATCAACACCTTAGAATTGATTTGAGAATTCTCGCAAATCAATCACCAGTCGACACTAAAAAAACTAAAATGATATGTTCCATCGACAGCTTCCGCTACCGATGCCTTGTTACGACTTCGTCCCTCTTACTGAATCCAGCTTAAGGCCTCAAAAGAGGCATTTCGGCTGTTCCCAGCTTGCTTGACGTGACGGGCGGTGAGTACAGGACTCAGGTACGTATTCATCGCCACATGGCTGATTGGCGATTACTAGCGATTCCGGCTTCATGAGGTCGAATTGCAGACCTCAATCCGAACTGAGAGCAAGTTTGTTGGGATTAGCTCCGTCTTGCGACTTCGCAACCCATTGTCTTGCCCATTGTACCACGTGTGCAGCCCAGGGCATCAAAGGGCCATGCTGATTTGGCGTCATCCTCACCTTCCTCCTCGTATTCCGAGGCAGTTCGCTATGACATATAAAACATAGCGTAAGGGTTGCGCAGGTTACCCCATCTAAGGGAGCACCTCAAGGCACCTGCTGACGACAACCATGCAGCACCTGGACTAGTGTCCTTGTGGGTAGGTCTACGTTTCTGCAGACTTTCACTAGTTTGTCAAGCCCTGGTAAGGTTCCTCGCTTGTTGTCGAATTGAGCCACATGGTCCACCGCTTGTGTGAGTCCCCGTCTATTCCTTTGAGTTTTAGCCTTGCGGCCGTACTTCCCAGGCGGGACACTTAACGCGTTAGCTTCGCCACTTAGAGGGTCGACACTCCAAATAGCTAGTGTCCATCGTTTACAGCGTAGACTACAAGGGTATCTACACTTTTGTTACTATTGCATTTAGCAATGGTTAGGTCATTTCTGCCTAACTCTTCACATTGCTGTGAAGGTCGGACTATATCATCACCGAGCACTCAAAGTGCTGAGTGCTTGGGCCCGGCGTACAGTCTCTACGGGGCTATAGGAAACTTATATTTAAAACTTGATAGAAGATATCTCTTAACAGTTCGATATAATCTTTTAATTTCCTTTTTTGGGAAATAGAGTATCCATTTCCCCTTATTCTTTCTAAGCGACGTTTCTATCCTAAAATTAGTTTTGATAGCTCGAGCTAAACGTTTTATTTCATTCTTCTTAAAAGAGTGAGTTTGTACTGTCATTCCGAATGTATCATTTGCACCATCATCCATCAAAAAGGTTGCTAAAGACAAAGGATGATAGAAAATCTGATTAATTTTCTTTGGAATTATTTTTTGTTTACCTCTATAGAACTTCGTCCTATATTCGTCGAATGCTGGATGAGTGAGAGTTACAAACTGAATAAATTTATATCTCTTCTCATTAACTTCTTGACTGAAATAATTCAGCGGCATTAATACAATATTTTTAAAAATATTGTATTTCCACTGAATTAGCTTTTGCTGATTTGCTGTGTGCTTGATGAATAATCTGTAATGCCTGCCTCGTTTAGCTAAACTGCCATCTCCAAGTAAAGTTCCTACTAGTATTAACTTTTGTTTTTCTGACAATCTGAATTTTAATTTTACGGATCTTCCTTTTACGTTCATAAGTTTCCTGAGCTTCCCTCGGTATTGTCCCCTTTTATGAAATTAGGGGGTTTCCACCGATATAGCCAGGTTTGCTCATTTCATTACTGAAATGAGGGACTAGCAATTTTATTATACCACGATGGGTATCTATAAACCAATCCTTTTTGCTACCTACGCTTTCGTCCCTCAGCGTCAGGGTTGCCCCAGCTGAATGCCTTCGCTTTTGGTGTTCCGCACGATATCAACGGATTTCACCCCTACACCGTGCGTTCCATCAGCCCCTAACACCCTCTAGTTTAGTAGTTTCGGAAGCATCTCCAAGGTTAGGCCTTGATTTTTAACCTCCGACATACTAAACCGCCTACGGACGCTTTACGCCCAATAAATCCGGATAACGCTTGGGGATCACGTATTACCGCGGCTGCTGGCACGTGATTAGCACCCCCTTATTCTCCGCCTACTGTCAGCCGAAGCTTCCTCGGCGGAAAAAGTTCTTTACACCCCGAAGGGCTTCCTCGAGCACGCGGCGTCGCTGGATCAGGCTTTCGCCCATTGTCCAATATTCTCGACTGCTGCCTCCCGTAGGAGTTGGGACCGTGTCGCAGTTCCCATGTTGGCGATCAAGCTCTCACTTCGCCTACCCGTCATAGCCTTGGTGAGCCATTACCTCACCAACAAGCTGATAGGCCGCAGGCTCTTCTCGAGGTGGCGTACATTGCTGTAAACCTTTAAATGAGAATGACATACGTCCCCTCATTTTTATCAGACATTAGTCCGCCTTTCGACGGATTATTTCTGTCCCCGAGGTAGATTACCAACGTGTTACTAACCCGTTTGCCACTAGAACGTACAATTTCGCTTGCGCAAAATGTTACGTTCCCGTTCGACTTGCATGCCTTATCCACGCCGCTAGCGTTCATCCTGGACCAGGATCAAATCCTCAGTATTTTGAATAGAGCCAACCTACGCTAATTAAATTAGCTTCGGCTGGCGAGTCGGGATAACTCTAAAAAACTGACTCAATATTTTATTTTTCAAAGGGCTTTCTTTTTCTGGAGAAACAAAAACGGGAAGACACCTTCCCGATTTTTTCAAAGTGTCTTCTTTTTTGTTTTTTATTTCATATGTTTGAAAACTTTTCTTCTCATAAGCCTTAAAATCTTTCGACCCATCTGCTTTCTATTTTAGCTGAATAAAAAACCTTGTCAAGCCCCGTAGTGAATTTTTGACTCGCTTTGCGATATTAAGTTTTTCTTTCGAAAAACTTTGTCAAAAATCTACTACAGGGCAAGCCCCTTTACGAATAAATAGCCATTTGTTATATAATATATATAGAACCTAAGCTGTACCTTGACAGCTGAATAAGGAGGAGCCATGAGTGCTAAAAGAAAAAGGCCATCTCAACAGCCGCGAGGCTGGCCAACAGCCGCTCAGTTTCAACGGCCTGATCGAGAAGCAGTTGAAAGATCAATGATTCAATATTGTAGAGTAGTTCGAAACGAACAAAGACCACAAAATAGGCCGGGGTTTCAATTCCGGCCAGAGGATTGGCATCAACCAATCTGTAGCTCTTTAGCAACGAGCAGTCGCCAGACTGCTTTTTTTTGCTTGATGAGCCGAGGAGAGGACTTGCACCCCCAACCTGCGGTTTACAAAACCGCTGCTCTGCTGTTGAGCTACCTCGGCTTAGGCGATGGCGGGCAGGCAAAGCAACTGCTCTTCTGTTGAGCTAGGACAGCAGGCTATCCCGGCAAATCTTCTCTATCATTTCTTCTATAAGGAGTTTTTTTCAATTCTTTCCAATAGTTATCATTTTCCATTTCTTTTTTTCTTCGATTCTTCTCTCTTAGTTTTTGGAGCCAATCTGAGGTTTTGTTGTCAGTTTTGAGAGTTAAAACTCTAATTTTAGAAAGAATTTTGTGCAAAAAATTTTCTGCAGAAAAAGACTTTAAAAAACCAATTCCTAAAATTTTATTTTTAACCCTAAAAACCAAACTTCCTTCAGATGTTTCAATTTCTGGGGGTAAAGTATCCAAGGCTGGAATTTTTCTGAGAAAAATCATCAACATTCCTAGGAAGCTGATAATTAAAATAAATAGAGCCAATAAACTTACCATCTTTTATATATCGTATCTTATGAATTTCTTAATTACAATATTTTCGCCAAATTTAGCAATGTGTTCGTCAACGAGTTCTTTAATGGTTTTGTTTGAGTCTTTGATCCAGGGTTGTGAAAGAAGAGAAACCTCTTCTTTATATTTTTTTAATTTTCCTTCAACAATTCCATCAATTACTTTTTTAGGTTTACCAGAATCAGAGAACTGTTCTTTGTAGATTTCTTTTTCGTTGCGAAGGACTTTCTCTGGAATATCTTCTGATTTTACATAAAGGGGTTTCATCGAAGCTATTTGAAGGCAGATTTCGTGGGCTAAATTTTGAAATTCAGGAGATTTGGCAACAAAATCAGATTCAGAACGAATATCTAAAAGAACGCCAACTTTTTTGTTGGGATGCAAATAGTAATCAACAATACCCTCTTTTGCCTCTCTTTCTGATTTTTTGCCAGCCAATTCCCTACCCCATTTTCTTAAAATCTCTTTAGCTTTTTCAATATCATCTCCAGCTTCTTCAAGGGCTTTTTTACAATCTGCAAAGGAAACACCAGTTTCTTCCCTTAATTGTTTGACTTTTTCAATTGAAGCCATAGATCTAAAAGTAAAATTTATTTCTCTTTTTCTTCTTCTTTTTCTTTACTCTTTGTTTTTTGCTTTCCTTTTAGTATTGCCTCCTTTACTTTCTCCAGAATATATTTTAATGAAGAAATGGCATCATCATTGGCAGGAATTGGGCAATCAATTAGAGTAGGATCAACAGTAGTGTCGCAAATTCCAATAATTTTTATTCCTTTTTGCTTAGCTTCTCTTACTGCTGAATTTTCTTTCCCTATATCAACAATAAAAATGGCGTCTGGAATTTTAGTCATATTTTTTATTCCTTCAAATTTCATTCTCAATTTTTGAAGCTCTTTGTCAAACTCTAATTGCTCTTTCTTCGTATATTTTTCAAGCTCTCCTTTTTCTTTCTTTTTTTCTAAATCCTTGAAATATTCGACTCTGTCTTTGATGATTTTGAAGTTAGTGATAGTTCCTCCCAGCCAACGTTCAGTAACATAGGGAAATCCAGTTTCAACAGCTATTTCTTTTATCAATTCTTTAGTCTGAATTTTTGTTCCGACAAACAACAAAACTTTATCTTCTGTAACTAATTCTTTAATTTTAACCAAGGTCTCTCTTAATTTTTCAGCTGTTTTTTCTACGTCAAAAATATGGATAGTGTTTCTCACTCCAAAAAGATAGGGTTTCATCTTGGGATGAGTTTTAGAAGACTTATGGCCAAAATGCAAACCAGCCTGCATCATTTCTTCAGGATTAATACCGAACTCATCTGCCTTGTTCTTTTTTGTTAGAACTTCTTTGGCTGCCTTCATAAAATAATATAAGATTTTCTTATTGTATCAGATTTTTTGCTTGGAGGCAAGAGGTGGATATGATATAATTTTACAATGACTTTAAAGTCACCCCATTTAAAAACTGATATGGCAGGTTATATTATGTTGCCGGCAGGTCGAGTTCCAATAGCCAAAACTACTGACAAAATATCAGATGTTGAGACAGATATCTTTAAAAAGATAAAAGAAATAGAAACAATCAATTATATTTATGTTTTGGACGACAACCAGAAATTAAAGGGCGTAATTTCAATTAAAGATATATTTTTAAGGCCGAAAGCAACCTTAGTTTCAGAGGTTATGGAAACAAAATTAGTGAAAGCTCGTCCTCATACCGACCAAGAAAGAGTAGCGCTATTAGCACTAAAATACAACTTGAAAGCGATTCCAGTCGTTGACAAAACAGAAAAATTTTTAGGAATTATTCCTTCAGATACTGTCTCAGACATTCTTTATAAAGAAGCAACAGAAGATATTTATTATTTAGCCGGTGTCCGCCGATTTGATACAATGTTCCTTGATACGACAAAGTCTTCTGCTGGATCAATAATCAAAGCCAGAATTCCTTGGTTAATTATTGGGTTAATCGGAGGCATCTTGGCAGCAAAAATTTTAGGATTTTTTGAAACAACTTTGGAAACTCAAATTATCTTCGCCTTTTTTATTCCGGTAATGCTTTATATGGCAAATGCCGTGGGAATTCAAAGCCAGACAATTTTCATTAGAAGCCTAACTGCGAACCCTCAATTAAAAACTATAAACTATTTTTTAAAAGAAATTAAAATAAGTTTCTCTATTGCTTTAATCTGCGCCATTTTACTTTTGTTGTCTTCTTTTTTCTGGCAAATTTCTTTTTTTCTCGGGATTATTTTGGGGTTATCGATGTTTATTTCTATTGTCTGGGCAGCTGGTTTGGCTATTTTTATTCCTTGGTTTTTGCATAGAGCTAAAAAAGATCCTGCCATTGGTTCTGGCCCCCTTGGCACAGTTTTAAATGACATTTCAACTCTAATTATTTACTTTGGCGTAGCTTCTTTGCTAATCAATTTTTTAACTCTGTGAAATATGGATGAAAAAGATTTTGAGCAACTTGTTAATCAGGCCATGGCTGAATTACCGCGTTCGGTATTCGAAAAGATGGAGAATGTGGCCATTACAGTTGAGAAAAAACCTTCAATAGAACAGTTAAGAAAAATTGGAATAAGAGCTGGAGGATTTTTGTTGGGACTTTACCAGGGGGTTCCGCAGAATCGTTGGGGCAAAGGATTTGGCAATGTTTTGCCAGACAAAATTACTATTTTTCAAGAATCAATAGAAAAGTTAGCAAGAGGCAAGGAAGATAAGATTTTAGAAATTCTTAAAAATACCATTTTTCATGAAATTGCCCACCATTTTGGCTTTAACGAAAAAGGAATTAGAGAGCTTGAAAGAAAAAGAAAAATTAGACATTAGATATTAGAAATTATTCTCTATCCCCTATTTCCCTTGTTGCGCGGCTGTCGCCGCCAAGAGGCAGGTTTTCGCAACCTGCCTCTTACCATTTATTGACAATCTTTTTGATATTGCTAAGATATAGAATCGGTGGGGGCTTGTACCTTAACAGCCAGGAAAGGAGACAGCCATGGGTCCGTTCTTTCTTATTTTTCAACAGCGAGACAGAGAGGATGATCTAGCATGGGAGACATGTTTCAAGCAGTTAGAAGGAGAAACCAAAGAACAAGCTGAAGCTGAAGCAATGGCGTGGATTAAAGAAGTCCTACAGAATGCGCCTGAATGTGTACGTCCCTTAGCAATCGCCGAGTTGAAAGCTCTATATGATGTCAAATCAGGATCCTTTATTCTGGAAGAAGATCTTCCGGACTATGCTGAAGCTTTAGCTCAGGTCATGAGAGGAGACATTGATGCAGCTTTGCGTACAATGGGAAGAATAAGCTTGCGGTCTTTTGAAAAGACTCACGCTTCTCAATAAAAGAATTTAAATAGCTGTTTCCAAGGGCGGCTCAACAATCGAGCTGCTTTTTGTTGAAAAAAAATTTTAAAACAAAAAAGAAAAAGCCCCAAAGAAGGGCTGAAAGATTTGGAGAGGGAGGCCGGAGCGTTACCCAAGCTGGTGGCGAGGTGTTGGGATAAACCCCGACCTCCTTCATATATGGATGCGTATAGCATCCAAAAGAGCTATTAAAGGAGAGAGGAGATGGTGAGTGAGGTTGCTTGTAGGAACGCCTAGAACCTTAGCTAGCTTGCCCGGCACAGCTGATCCCAAGGCGACGGTGAGCCGTTTCCCTCAGCCGAGGCCGCTAGAGGGTGCGGCGGCCGAGGAAGACTCGCAAGGAAACCATCTCCTCTTCCCTTTTTAACCCTTTATTTGTTTTTGATTTAATAATCATATCTCTTTCAAAATCCTTGTCAAGGTTTATCTTTTCAGTATTTGGTGTGGGGGTTGACGAAAAAAGAAATTTAAGTTAATCTAAATTGACTAAAAAATAGCACCTTTCCAATTGGTTGAATCGTGAAGGAGGACAACACAATGCATCAGCTCTGGAAGATTCATAGGGCATATTTAACTGATGCGCTTGATCTCGCGCATACAATGCTGGAGGAAGCTGATTACTCTTCCATTCAAAGAGAAAAAGGTTTAGTTAAATGGGAAGAACAGACCACAGATTTGACCCATATCTGCAACATTCTTTTCCGGAGTTTTATTGGCACCTTGAATCAAGGCGTGGATGCTCCAGGATACATTTTTGTTCAAGCCTGTGATTGTGGCACTTTTTTGGAGATAATTAACAGCTTTGGAAAAAAACTCCAACAACGACAATGGCTTGACGAAGAGCAATTTCAGTACATTACAATTTGAGCAAATAACAGGTCCTCCCGACAATCGTCAGGAGGCTTTTATTTTAAAATAAAAAGAACGGATTGCTTCAGTGCAATCCGTTTACTTACGATAATGGTATTTTTTGATTTAGCTATGATTGCCTTCGATCTAAAAAAACAACCTGTTCGGGAAGCTCACCGCCATTGACGTTCTTGACCATCTCTTTCAACCATTCGGGCTCAATTTGTTTTCCCTGGCAAGTATGTAGGACATTTGGAAAATTAGATGCTTCTTCTGTCTGGCCTTGAGGAACTACCTTTATCGAGATTATGATGATTATATCATTCGTTTCATTCGTTGCAGTCATCAGACTTCTCCTTTCGCAAAAGCCTCAAAAAACTTAAAAGATCTGGAGAAACAGGATGGAAACGACACCGGTAGTTGCCGAACTCCGTCAACCGACACTCGCAAGGAGCCAACCCTGCAACATCAGGAGGTGAAACCGGCTTCCTCCCAGCCTGCCCCATATCAAAGTGCTATAAGGAGAGGGGCTCTTCACTAAGCCTCGCAGGGTCTCCGAAGGAGACTAGAAGGAAACCCTGGGAGTCAGAAACCCTCTCCATATAAAAAATTTTACTTCTTTCAAAATCTTTGTCAAGTGTTCTAGGTAATGTGTACACACATATGGCGGTTTTCTCCTAAGATGGAGGAATGGCAATATGTATGGCAAAAACAATTAAAGAAGAAAGGTTAAGGTGGGTCTTGCCCATTGCAAATAAGGAGGTGAGGCTGGCTGATGCAGCCAAGGTGTGTCCCTACGGCAAACGAAGCCTGGAACGATGGCTGGCAGCTTACCTTAAGGCCGGAGAGACGGCTTTAGAGCCCAAATCAACCAAGCCCAAGACCCAGCCGAACGAAACACCCATCAGGATTAAGGAAAGACTGATTGAGATACGGAAACAAACTAAGAAGTGCACTCTGAAAATCAAATGGCAGCTCGGAACTGAAGGCGTGCTGATCCATGCCAGGACCGTAGGAAAAATACTAAAGACAGAAGGACTGACCAGGCGATACAGAATAAAGAGAGTCAAATACAAATACCTTCGGGCGCAAAGGCAGCCCGGCGAGCTGGTGGAGATTGACGTCAAATACGTGCCAGGCAGGCTTAAAGGCAAGAGGTATTACCAGTACACGACCGTAGACTGCGCTAGCAGATGGAGGTATCTGAAAATATATGAGGAACAGTCAAATTACCATTCAATTGTCTTTTTAAAGGAAGTGATTGGACTGTTTCCCTACAGGATTGAAGCAGTAAAAACAGACAACGGATTTGTCTTTACCAATCTGTATTCCGGAACATATAAGAGGGCTGATCTGCTGCCCAAACATCCCCACGGCTTTGACAGATTCTGCAATGAGCATAATATCATCCACTATCTGATTGACAGAGGCAAGCCTCAGCAGAACGGCACGGTTGAGAGGTCTCACCGGACTGACCAGGAACAATTCTACGACAGAAATAAGTTTAAGAGCTTGAAAGACCTGGAAAGAAAGATACAATTATGGAATATGTACTACAATGACCTGGAGCACTGCGGATTGAACGGCAAAAGTCCCAATCGATTTCTTACCGATTACCAATTAACTAATCCGCCAAAAGTGTGTGCCTAAAACATTAGGCAACCTTTTTCTTTTATATTAAAAATTGTACAATAAAATAAGGTCGAGAGTTCAATAATTTAGCTAAAATAATTAATTAAAATTTAAATAAAATGCTATACGCTTTAATTTTAATTGCCGGTTTTGGCGGAGGAGTTTTAAGAGGATTGGTCGGCTTTATTAAACATCAATACTCATACAAAAACGTTCAATTCCAACTTCCCTATTTTGTAGCCATGATGTTCATTTCAGGAATTGTGGGATTGTTGACAGCAGCAGCTATTCGGGAACTGGGAATTAATTTCTTGGGCATTCTTGAACTCACTCCAGCTTTAGCCCTTGTTATTGGTTATGCAGGAGGAGACTTCCTGGAAAATATCTACAAGATTATTGTAAAGAAACCTTCGATCTATTCTCTGCCAGATGATTTGAAATAAAATAAGCGATAGTATGTTTCTGACGGCCGTCAGAAATGTACTATATAAATATTATACGCCTGAGACAAGGAGTTTCGGGCTGTTTTTGTTCCACGAATTTGACAAAATGGGGGTATGGGTGTATAATAGGGGTAATACAGAAACGTGAATCTGGGCAACCACAGAACAGAAAGTGAGGCGAAATGTCAGAGTTTCAACGAGATAGCCTGCTTTTTTGGGGATACATAGCGTTTCTCGCGGGCTGGGGGGTATTCCTCTCGGTGTTCTATATGCCCACCGTGGGGACGGCGTGGGAGAACCCGATGGTGATTCCAACGATTCTCTACCCATTTGCCTTGATGATCGGTTTCATCTTCGTTGGTGTGTATTTCCATCATCACGTGTTGCATCTTTGTGCGTGTCATCCCAGCTAGAGAAGTGAATAAGGGCTTCGGCTCATAACTCAAGGGCTCACTACTGTGAGCTCTTTTGCATTCCTTAAATTTGAACCTTAACCTTAAATATAATATTTTGAATTAATGGTCGGAACCTTGGAATAGGCATCAATACTCATACAAAAATGTGAAGTTCCAACTCCCCTATTTTATAGCCATGATGTTCATTTCAGGAATTGTGGGATTGTTGACAGCAGCAGCTATTCGGGAACTGGGAATTAATTTCTTGGGCATTCTTGAACTCACTCCAGCTTTAGCCCTTGTTATTGGTTATGCAGGAGGAGATTTCCTGGAAAATATCTACAAGATTATTGTAAAGAAACCTTCGCTTTACTCTCTCCCAGAAGATTTGAAATAAGATAGAAGGATTGAACTAACAAAAAACCCCGCAAGGTTCTTGCGGGGTTTTTGTTCTAGATTAACTTCCAAATCTTTGATTTCTTCGTTTGGAGTGACACTCTCTACAATAGAGAGGTCTGTCTCCGGATGGTTCGAATGGAAGCTCAGTTATTGCAGCTCCACATTCAGAGCATTTCCAATCCCCCTGATACATCTTTCGAGGGAAGTCTCTATCGGGTTCAGATTTTTTGAAGGCCATGAATTTAATAAAATTATGTTAAAAGAAAAAAGCGACCTTTTTAACTCTTAAGTCGCCCTACTTATTTTGGCCCTCGTTAATTTTTTAAAATTATCAAAGACTTACTTTAAGATATTTCGACTTACAAGCCTATTATCATTATACTCCTTCTTTTTAATAAGTCAATCCTTTGCGGTAATGTGCACATACTTTTTGCACTTTTCTGCTAATCTGAGGGCGTATGAAAACTATGCCCAATTCAACCCAAGAAGAGAAATATCGCTGGATAAAGCCCATCCTTGAAGGCGAGATAGCTATCAAGGATATGGCTAAGATCTGTCCTTTTTCCAAAAGAGCTCTGAAGTACTGGTTAGCTGCCTTTAGAAAGCATGGTCTGGCAGGTCTTAAGAATAGGTCCACTCGTCCCAAGACTCATCCCCGAGAGACACCTATCCGGATTAAGGAGAGATTAATTGAGCTGAGAAAAGAAAAGAAGAAATGTGCCCTGAAACTGCGGTGGGATTTAGAAGATGAAGGCATTAAGATTCACCACCGCACCATTGGCAAGATACTCAAGACAGAAGGACTTACTCGTCGCTACCGAACCAGGAAGATCCATTGGAAATATGTTAGAATTCCTCTAAAGAGAGGTGAATTGGTCGAGGTTGATGTAAAGTGGGTGCCAGGCAGGATTAAAGGGCAAAGGTATTTTCAGTTCACTGCCATAGATGCAGCTACCAGATGGCGATATTTACAAGCCTACGACGACGAATCCACTGTTTCAGCCATAGAAAGCAGAATTAGAAATCTGCCAGGCAGTGCAAAGCAGACCGCAACCTTTGATAACGGTCCTGAAAACCAGAAATGGGAAGAACTTGAAGAAAGAACAGGGCTTAAATGCTTCTTTGCCCATGCCTATCATTCCTGGGAAAGGGGAAGCAACGAAAATACCAACGGACTTATCAGAGACTATTTCCCAAAGAAAACAGATTTTACTGCAATACCGGACGAACAAATACGAGAAGCTGAACATCTCCTTAACGCCAGACCAAGGAAAAGACTGAATTACCTCACTCCTTTAGAGGTATTTTCAAAAGAGATTAACCAGTTTAACATTATTCTTAATCCATCAAATGTTGCACTTCAGGATTGAATTCAGGATCCAAAAGATTGACAAAATTAAAATATGGGTGTATAATATAGGTAACAGACAGGAATGATTCCGCAGAAATGCGGATTCCGAGTAATCTCGGAGAATGAGAGGAGAAAAGTGAAAATCAGAGAGTCACGCACCTTCAAGGATCTGGAGGAGCTGAACCGAGAAATCGGGAACCTACGGGCCTTTATCATAGTTGCCATCTTCTTCGCCTTCTACGGGCTTGGGTGGTGGCAATTTGGCGAAAAAGGTACGCTTCTAGGGCTCGTAGTCCTTCCATATGCGGTATATGTCATGTACAGTGCTGCACGAAGAGTACGTCGCCGTTCATAAAACGGATATAAGGGCTTCGGCTCACAAGGGTCTTGGCATTCAGTCAAGGCTCTTTGCATTTCTACTCCGTCATAAACGGGGTTTTTGTTTTAATTTAGTATTGACAAAAAACTAAGGATGTAATAAGGTTAGATAGAAACATAGTTCATTCCCAGGAAGGAGGGAATAACAATGTTGAAGCTCTTCTCTATAGCGACTGTATTAATTGGTATAGTTTTTGTCGCTCTTGCCATCTCCACAGGCTTTAATGGTAATGTTCCTTTGGCAATATTTTTTGGCATCATTGCAGTGGCCTTTGTGGTTCTTGGACTCTTAGCCACAGAAGTAAGGGGGCCTCGAGACAAACTAAAGTCGATCAATTAGGCTTCAATGTTTTCCATCCAAGCCTCTGGCTCTTGCTAAGAGGTTTTTTGTTTTAACAAAGAGTTAAATTTGAACCTTTGCCCTAAATATGATATTTTGAAGATAGGAATTAAAAATTATGGCCTGTAAAAAGAAAATTTATATAGCGGCATTTACTTTTTTTGGAATATTACTTCAGTTTTTGGTTCATGCTATAGTTGAAATCTGGTATATTAATTTGCTAACTAATGATTTTGAAAAATATAGTTTGGGTTTTTCCTGGCCCCAGTGGTATTTAATCCACCATATTGGTTCGGTTATTCTTTTCATTGCTGGCGCTGTATTTGGTTTCTGGCAGGGAAAATTCTGGTGGCGCAAAATTTATGAGAAAAAATGAAACAAGAGTTAAAAAATCGCATTTTATTATATAATAAGAAAGGTCGAGAAAAATAATTTAAAAATTAAGATAAAATATGGATAATCAAGAATTCAAAAATTTAACAGAAACCAAAAGAAGTTTATTGATTGCTTTTATTGTCCTTTTGAACATATTTTTAGCTGTTTTGATTGTTTCTACTGCTGTTGGCATTCAAAACCAAATTAAAGAAGGAAGATATATTGGCCAAGAGATTGAAACGAAAAATACAATTTCAGTTTCAGATACTGGCGAAATTTATGCTACGCCTGATTTGGCCCTGACTACTTTCTCTGTTGTTAATGAAGCAAAAACTGTTTCTGAAGCTATGGCAGAAAATACAGAAAAAATGAACGCGGTTATTGATTTTGTCAAAGATCAGGGGGTGGAAGGGAAAGATTTAAAAACTACTGGGTTTAATATCTATCCTCGCTATGAGTGGCAAAAGCAAGTCGGGCTTCCTCCCTATCCTCCAGAAGGCAGAAGAGTGTTAGTTGGTTATGAAGTCCGCCAGTCTTTAGAGGTAAAAATTAGAGACATGGGAAAAATTGGCAATATTATCGAAGGAGCAACCGCAGCTGGCGCAAATCAAGTTGGAAATTTACAATTTACCATTGATAAGGAAGATGAATTAAAAGCTGAAGCCAGAAAACAAGCAATTGATAAGGCTAAAGCTAAGGCTAAAGAATTAGCTTCTCAATTGGAAGTAAATTTGGTCAGAATTACTAATTTCACAGAAAGTAGCGTTGTTCCTATTCCGCGTTATTATGGTTTGGAAGAGATAGGTTTGGGCGGAGCAGCTGAAGCACCCCAAATAGAAACAGGTGAAAATAAAATTACAGTTACCGTAACTATTACTTACGAGATTAATTAAAATTAAAACCAAAAATGGATATTACAGAAGCTATTAACAAAAGGAGATCAGTAAGAAGCTATAAATTAGATCCTGTGTCAGAAGACAGCCTAAAGAGAATATTGGAGGCTGCCAGATTAGCACCATCTGCCAAAAACAAGCAAGATTGGAAATTTATTGTTGTTAGAGATCCAGAAAAGAGGAAAAAGTTGAGCGTGGCTGCCAAAAATCAAGAATTTATTGCTCAAGCTCCAGTGGTAATTGTTGGCGTTGCTTTGGATCCAGATTATTTTATGACCTCAGAAGTTCAGGCTTGCAAGGTTGATTTGGGAATTGCCATGGAGCATATTGCTTTGGCTGCAGTAGCTGAAGGTCTGGGAACTTGCTGGATTGGAGCTTTTTACCAAGATGAGGTTAAAAAAATCCTAAATATTCCTGAAAAATATAAAGTAATAGCTCTGATGCCGCTTGGATTTCCAGCAGATCAGGCTGTTCCCAAGTCAAGAAAAAGTTTAGAAGAAATTACTTGCTATGATAATTTTACCGAATAAAAGATTTTTATGAGAAAGCCAAAGGCCCCAGTTTTGACTGCAGATGGAATCATTTTGAAAAATAATAAAATTCTGTTAGTAAAAAGAATTCCTTATCCATTTTCTGGTTTTTGGTCATTGCCTGGGGGCCATGTTGAATATGGTGAAAGGGTTGAAACGGCAATGAAACGAGAAATGAAAGAAGAGTTAGGAATTACAGTCAAAATTAAAAAACTAATTGGAATATATTCTGATCCCAAAAGAGACCCCAGATATCACACAGTTACAGCAATTTATTTGCTGGAGAAAATAAAAGGAAAGATTAAACTTGACTGGGAGAGTTCAGAATATCGTTTTTTCCCATTAAGTAAACTTCCTGCAAAAATCGGCTTCGACCACCGCAGAATAATTACAGATTTTAAAAAATCACTTCAAAAAGGTCGAAAATAAACTAACCTATTAACTAATTTATGAAACAGATCTCGATTCATGGATATCGAACTAATTATGAAGACGACGCCTACAATGGGATGAAACACCTTCTTTATGACTTACAATACGAAGAAGCTCGAGTATTCTTCGAGCATGCCAGGCTACATCGTTCTGCCCAGTTTGAGGATGATTTTGAGGGTCAATATACTATTGAATACAACCGCGATGGTACTTATACCTTAAGTAAAAGATAATCCACAAATAATAATTTTATTTTATGGAACAAAAACAAATCAAAATTAAGGCAAAAGATGATGATTTAAAGGGAGTTTACTCTAATTCAATGATGGTTTCCCATACCAAAGAGGAATTTTATCTTGATTTTTTCAATATTTTTCCTCCCCAAGGAATTTTAGCATCGAGAGTAATAATGAGCCCTTCACATTTTAAAAGAATGATTCAGGTTTTAGAAGAAAATATGGGAAAATACGAAGGTAAATTTGGCAAAGTTGAACAAGCTAAAGAACCTGAGGCATCTATCGGATTTCAACCTTAAATAAAAAAAATAAAATATGACTCGCCAGGAAGCTTTTAATTTATTAAAAGAAAATATTCAAAACCAAAACTTGATTAAGCATTCTTTGGCTGTGGAAGCTGTAATGATAGGTTTGGCTCGTCATTTCGGGGAAAATAATGAAGAAAAATGGTGGTTGTGCGGACTCTTACATGATATTGATTATGAAAAAACAAAAGATAATCCTTCCAAACATTCTTTGCTCGGAGCTGAAATGCTTAGTAAATTGGGATTAGAGAAGGATATTTGTCAGGCAGTTAAGGTTCACAATGAAATGCACGGTATTCTACCTGAAACCTTAATGGAAAAAGCTCTTTACGTAACAGATCCTTTGACTGGTTTGGTAGTAGCTGCGGCTTTGGTTTTGCCTTCAAAAAAAATAGCCGATCTTGAAGTGCCGTCTTTAATTAATCGCTTTAAAGAAAAAGCTTTTGCCAGAGGCGCTAATCGAGAAATTATTGGAAAATGCAAAGATTATCTTAATTTAGATTTAGAAGAATTTTTCAAAATAGGCTTAAAATCAATGCAGGAAATTTCCGAAGACTTAGGGCTTTAAGGTTGACCTTTTTGATGAATTTTGTTATAATTATAAAATAATAAAAAAACTATGGGCAGACTTGATATTATAACTGGTATAATCTTCTTTGGTTTTCTCGTTTGGTATTTGGCAAATAAGCTTGGCGAAATGCCTTTGCCAAAATAGATTTAAAGAAAATTGTAAAGCCAACAAAATCTTAGATTGGCTACTTTATTTATTATGAAGAAAGATATACCCCGAAGTAGTCGCCTTCGGCGACACTACGGGGCAGGCATCCAAAATATCATCAAAATATCATGAAGAAAAACATACATCCACCACATTATGATAAGGCGAGGGCGGTTTGTGCCTGCGGTAATATTTTCGAAGTTGGTTCGACCAAAGAACACATTGAAGTTGAGATTTGTTCTAAATGCCATCCTTTTTATACTGGTAAGGAAAAAATTATTGACAAAATGGGACAAGTAGAGAAGTTTAGGAAGAGATTAGCCAAGAAATCAGAAACGAAAAAGAAAAAGCGACACTAATTATAAATGCCAGAGCTCACAGAAATCAAAAAAGAATATGATGAAATCGTTAAAAGACTCGGCGATCCCGAGTTGCTTTCAAATTGGGAGAAATTTGAAGAATTATCAAAGAAAAAAAATTATCTTGAAAAGATTATTACCAAAAATACAGAATTTGAAGAGTTAAAGAAAAAAATCGAAGAAGATAAGTCTATTTTGGAAGCTAAAGAAGATCCCGCCCTCCAAAGCTTGGCAGAGAGTGAATTGTCTAATCTTTATCTTCAGGAAGCAAATTTAAAAAAAGAATTAGATAATTTGCTAAAAGGAGGAGAAGGACCCGAGATTGGTTCTGCTATTATTGAAATTCGAGCGGGAACCGGAGGTGAGGAAGCTGCTCTTTTTGCCAGAGATCTTTTTAGAATGTATTCAAGGTATGCCCAGATCCAAGGATGGAAGCAAAAAGCTTTAGATTCAAGATTAAGTGAATTGGGCGGCTATAAAGAAATAGTATTTGAACTGTCAAATAGTAATGTTTTTTCAAAAATACAATACGAGGGAGGGGTTCACCGGGTTCAAAGAATTCCAGAAACTGAAAAATCTGGAAGAATTCATACTTCAACAGCTACGGTAGCTGTTTTACCAAAACCCAAAAAAGCTCAGATTAAAATAAATCCTGCAGATTTGAAAATTGATTTTTACAGAGCTTCAGGCCCTGGCGGACAATATGTTAACAAAAGAGAGACAGCAGTAAGAATTACCCATCTGCCCTCTGGTATTGTTGTTACTTCTCAAACAGAAAGAAATCAATTGCAAAACAAGTCAAATGCCATGGCTATTTTGGAAGCAAAATTTTTAGAACAAAAAGAAGCATCAGCAAAAGAGAAACTTCATGGGAAAAGACGCTCGCAAATTGGCGGAGCTAAACGTGCTGAAAAAATTAGAACTTATAATTTTCCCCAAAATAGATTGACTGACCACCGCATTAAAAAAAGCTGGAAAAACTTAGAAGAAATTTTCGAAGGTAATTTAGATTCAGTAATTAAAAACCTGAAAGCAAATCTATAAAGAATCATCATTAAAGGAATCATCTTTTCACCGAAAAAATCGCCGAAAAGGCGATTTTTTGTTACTACTATGGATATAAAACTTAAACCTACTGAGCCTTTTCAAGAGTTTCGATATCAGCCTGGTATTTTGTAGCCAAACTCATTACCGAATCTCCGTAAAACCTGTATCTTGTATTTGTAGAGCCTGAAAAATAAATCATTGCTGCTTTCCATTCTGAATTATATGTTTGGTTGGTAGCTCCATAATCTCCTAAATATAGGGCAGCAGCTAAGAAAGCATCTTTAATATCCCATGGATCACCAGGCTTTCCAGTAATTGCTTTGAGTCGGTCGCGATATATCATCCAAGTGCTCGGAATAAATTGAGCAGGGCCCATTGCCCCTCCCCAGCCATAACTCATTGGACACGATACTGGAGTTGCATAAGGATCTCTTCCTAATTCTTTAGTAATAATTAAAAATGGGCCAACATCTCTTGTTGGTTTCATTACGCTAGAAAGAACCTTTCCGCTTTTAATAATCACACCTGCTCCAGTCTCAGAATTACTTAAATAACATTGGCCAACATTTCTACCAATATTTGACTCTTGGGTCAAAACAGCTAACAAAAGAGCCGGCCTTACTCCAGTGATAGACTCAACATATTTTGCAATTTCCAAGGCCTCGCCGAAAGTTGGAGCTTCGGGTACACCAACTAACTCAAAAATTCTTTTCCTAATTTCAGCAGCTTTTGCTTGAGTTTCCTGGAGGTACTTTTGATAGAGAGCCTCCTCGCCTTTTGTTTCCTCTAAAAGATAATCTTTTGCTGATTTAGTTTGTTCGCTTTCTTTCTTCTGAAGTTGTTGGATGACAGACAGTCTTTCAAGGTCTATTTTTTCTTCATCTAAATCCTCTTTTTGGATTTCGAGCTGCGATTTTAATTCTTTGATATTCTGTAATAGTTTAGAGCTTTCAATACCTAGGGCTTCCAAAGCAGCTAAATTTTCAAAAAAATCAGAGAGTTCATTCTCTAAAATTAACGATTCTAACAGAGATTTTTGGTCTTCTTCATAAATTAAACGTAGAACATTGGCTAGTTTATTGCGAGAATCTTCAATATTTGAACCAGTTACTTCAATGGAATGCCCTGTATCTTCGATTTGAAAGCCAACATCTCTAATCATTACGTTAGATTCTTGAATTTGATAATTTAACTTTGAAACCTTCTGCTTTAAAATATAAATTTGGTTTTGAAGGGTTTTCTTCTCTTGTTGGGTCTTGGAAATATCTTGTTCGTATCGGCTGCTTATCTCTTGGAAATATTTTTCACATTTTTCTAATAAAATTCGGCAGTCTGTAGTTGAAATAGCCTGGCATCTTTCTTCAATTTTTTCCATCGATTCACAAAGTTCTTCAAGGTTGACTTCATCTTTTTGGTCTTCGGCAAAAATTGGAATATTCGGCAAAATCAAAAATAAAAGCAGTAAAGAGCTTAAAAGGATTCTTAGAGAATTGTGACTGATTATCTTCATTTTTCTTTAGTTTTCTTTTCTGCGGAAGGGGGTTCTTCTTTTTCTTTCTTTTCTTTTTCTATTACTTCAACTTCCTCCACTTTTTCTTCGGGAGGCTTCTCTAATTCTTCTTCAACTTTTTCTGGCGGTGCAACCCAAGCTATAATTTCACCACCCTCTTTCATTATTTTTATCTCCTTTGGCAATTTTAAATCTTTAACTAAAATTTTATCTTCAAAAGTCTTTAAACTTTCGACATTAACTTTTATCTCTTTGAGAAGATTCTGAGGCAAAGCTTTAATTTCTAATTCTAAGAAATTTTTGATCAAAGTTCCACCTAATTCTTTAACTGCCAGAGGTGTACCTTCGAAAACCAAGAGAACCTTAGCTTCAACTTCTTTGGTAAGAGAAGGCTGATAAAAATCTATATGAATTGGTTTATCTAAAAGAGGGTTTTGTTGAATTTCGTGAATTAAAACTGAAAATTCCTTTTTTAATTCTGGTATCTGTAAATTAATCAAAGAGCTTTCTCCAGCTTCTTGATAAATTTTTTCAAACTCTTTGGGATTAACCTCCAAGTGAAGAGTTTTTAATTTTGGGCCATAAATTACAGCAGGCAAAAGCCCTTTTTTCCTAAGGGCTTTTGCGTTTTTCTCCGTTTCTTTACGAATTTTGGCTGAAAGATTAAGCATTTATTCTATTCTTTAATAATATGGATTATTTGAACGGGACAACTGTCAGCAGCTTCCTGGTTACAGGCCATTTCGGTTACCTCTAATTCATAATTATCTTCTGTTTTTTTAGTTGCATTCTTAAGATTGCTTTTTCCATCCTCTCCCATTTCCCAAAATTTCGGACAGAGAGCAACACAAGAGCCACAACCTATGCATTTCCCACGTTCATGAACTATTTTCATCTACTTTTTACGATATCAATTACAAATTATTTAATATTAAATTCGTTTGAATAAAACCACTTATCTTTTCTAAAATGTTCATTAATGGCACAGCCAACACAGGCTGGAATAGCAACTCGATGAAGGCCTCCATTTATTTCCATTTTGTCTAAGATAAGTTCAAAGGCCTTAATTTCATCCGGATTAAGGCAAGTTTCTACTATATCATCTTTTGGACAGTTATCATATTGATATGACTTAAATCCTCCGTTGTTTCTTTCTAAATAGTAGGGATAACACGAGGAAAAACAGATTTGTTCTTTTGAGTTATTGTCTATTTTTATCTTCAGATTCTCCCCCTTGTTATATTCTGTCTTATAAGTGATAACATTTGCTTCTTCTTTTGTTTTGAAACCTTTCCAAGACAGCCAACCAATGGCCACGATAATCAGAGTTATTATTAAGACGATTAAAATTAATGTCTTTTTCATATTTCCTGGATTATTTTTTCCTCATTTTGAATCTTTTTTCTAATTCTTTTAAGGTTTCCATAATTCCCGTATATTCTAATTCGGCGAAAGGCAGCATAGCTTGGCCATAAAATCCTTGCCTTCTTATTTCTTCAGCTTTTTGAGAGGCTTTGTTTCGAATATAGTCCCAGAAAGGATGATCAAAAGCATCGGCGGGTTCGGTTAATTTACCATTATGGACACAGAAAGCTAAGCAAGAAACTACTGGCGGCCCATCGAAAAAGGAAATCGGAGAGTTCTTTTTCACTGGCATTAAAGGGCCGGCATGAGATCCTCGCATAAACCCTGCGACATAGGGTGAAATAGCATAGGGCGAAAGGATTTCTCCAGTGGCTGGGAAATCTTTCTGCGCTCTGACTAACATCACTGGATCATCTTTACCGACATATTTGCCAGCAATATTATGAAGCCTGGTGGTACTTACTGCTGCAGCTTGCTCTCCTGTTGCTCTTGACCAAATTGATTCTACAACAAATTTTTCGGGATCACGAAGCAAAGCTGCAATATCATAAATTTCTTCAGGAGCATTCAGTTCAATAACTTTGTCTGCCCCAGTACAGCTGACATCCATAATGATAAATTTAAACCCCTTCTTAAGTTTGGGAGCGAGCATAAAGCCAGCAGTGTGCATAGGATCCGTGAAGGATAAATATAATGGTAGATTATAAGCACCGGGATCAGTTTTGTCTGCAGCGAAGAAAAGAAATGGTTCGGCTGGCCTTTCCTCAATTTCCATTTCAGCTACAGCTGGTCCCATCCCCTTAACATTGCCAGAAAAAGTATCTTTTAGCAGATCTTGACCTGCCCCATAAAGACCCTGTTGTTTAGCCATTTTTGTCCCCTCAATGAAGGCATCCCAACAGAGTTTGTGAACAGGTTCAGCTAAAACACCCTTTTGGTGGGTGCTCAAAATAGCAATATCATCACCAGTATAGCTAACATAAGAGTCAATCAAAAGACCCTTGCCCTTATTTTTAACGTAATTTTCCACTGTTTCAAGCAATTTCTGGCTGGGTTTTATATGTCCGCCAATACTGCCAATATCAGCTTTAATTATAGATAAGGTAATTTTTGCCATACCCCGTAGGAAATTAAATATTTTTTATTTTTATTTTAGTTAACCCCATGGGAAATTAAATGTTTCTCCATTTTTATTTTAGTTAGATTTTGAAAATAGTAGAAAATATTTTTCCTAAATTATATTTTCAGACTATTTTTAAAACTGGATGCCGGTAAAGTTGCGGAAAACATAATATTTCCTACGGGGCACACTATTTTATTTTACAATATTTAGATTTTAAATGGAAGTCTATCGACCTCTTCTCGGGAACTGTTCCCGTGACATTACTTATTCTACTGGTTCCACTATCCACCAAAGTTCATTGCCATCTTTAGCGCCATAAGCAACATATTTGCTATCAAGGCTGAAGACAGGAGTAAAAACCATATCATAACTCTTTCCTTCCTGGCCGTTGACAACAATGAACGCCTTCATTCCTCTCACAGCGCCATAAGCTAATTTTTGACCATCAGGGCTAAAAATAGGACTGAAGACCGCATTATATTCCTCTCCTTCTTGTTCATTGATAACAATTCTTCCATGAACGCCATAAGCTAATTTTTGACCATCAGGGCTGAAAAGAAGGGGATTAATCCACTCAAAAGTAGTATATCTTTTGCCTTCCTGGCCATTGAGAACAACAAATAATTGCTCTGCTTCATTAGCCACATAAGCTAATCTCTGACTATTAGGGCTGAAGGCAGGCTTATAAACCGCAGAATAGCTCTTTCCTTCATATGTGCCTTCTTGATCGTGAATTACAGTGAATGCTTTCTCTTTCCTTGCTACATAAGCTAATTTTTGACCATCAGGGCTGAAAATAAGGTCTCGTTCGAAATTAGATTCCTCTTCTTTGCCGTTGACAACAATGAATATTTTCCTTCCTTCGCCAGCGGCATAAGCTAATTTTTGACCATTGGGACTAAAAAGAAGGCCTATTACGGAATCATATCTCTTTCCTTCTTGGCCGTTGATAACAACGAATGCTTTCTCTTCCCCCCAGGCGATATAAGCTACTTTTTGACTATCGGGACTGAAGATAGGAATGCCTCCGAAATATAGGGAAGGAGCATATCTCTTATCTTCTTGGCCGTTGACAACAATGAACCATTCCCCCTCTTGCCTTGCAAAATAAGCTATTCTTTGACTATCAGGGCTAAAGACAGGATGGCCAACTTCTTGATATCTCTTCCCTTCTTGACCATTGACTACCACAAACTCTTCTTTCCCACCTTTTACTGCATAGGCTACCTTTTTCCCATCGGGACTGAAGGCAATATCAATATTTTCTCCATAACTTTCAGGAATTGTTGCTAGTTTTGTTGTTTTTAAATTTAATTCAAGTGGAGTAATAACTTCTTCTGGCGGTTTTACTTCTTCTGGTGGTTTAGTTTCCTGTTTCGGTAGCCACCAATATAAATACCCTAAAACACCTCCACCAACAATAGCAGCTAGAATAACTACAATCAACACATATATTAAATTAGTTTTACCTTCTGTAATAAAAGACATATTTTTTAATTTATTTCTATCGACCTTTTAATGATTTCTCTTTTTTGGCGATTTGTAAAGTGGTGGGAATGACAGTATCTGGGTTCAAAGACATCGATTCAATCCCTTCCTCCACTAAAAATTCAGCAAATTCTGGAAAGGTGCTAGGAGCTTCTCCGCAAATTCCAACGTACTTTTTTCTCTTTTTGCACTCTTTAATTGTTGCTTTGATTAAATCTTTAACAGCCTCATTTCTTTCATCTCCTACTGCAGCCACAATTCCAGAATCCCTATCTAAACCTAAAGTAAGCTGGGTTAAATCATTAGACCCTATACTCATTCCATCAAATATTTTCAAAAATTGAGGAGCTAAAATAACATTTGAGGGAATTTCACACATCACAATAACTTTTAGATTATCCTTCCCTTTTTTTAATCCATTTTTAGCCATCAGCATTAGTACCTTCTCGCCTTCTTCAAGAGTTCGGCAGAAAGGCACCATCACCCAAATATTTTTTAAGCCAAATTTTTCTCTGGCTCGCTTTAATGCCTTACATTCCATTTCAAAAGCTGGTTTAAAATCCTCATCGTAATATCTTGAAGCTCCTCGCCAACCAAGCATAGGATTTGATTCTTCTGGCTCAAAAAGCTCGCCACCGATTAATTCTCGGTATTCATTTGATTTAAAGTCAGATAATCTAACAATTGCAGGTTCTGGATATACAGCTGATGCAATTTGAGAAATTCCTTCAGCTAATTTTTCAATAAAATAATCTTTTTTATTTTTATATAGAAAAGTAAGCTCTTCAATTTTCCTTTTAACCTTTTGGTCTTTTAGCTTTCTAAAATGACAAAGAGCTAAAGGATGAATTTTAATTTTGTCAGCTAAAATAAATTCAATTCTGGCTAAACCCACTCCCCTATTTGGCAAAAAAGAGGCCTTAAAAGCAATGTCTGGGGTGCCAAGATTCATCATTATTTTTGTTTTCAATTTCGGGATCTTCTTTAAATTATATCTTTTAATTTGAAAGGGGACTTTTCCTAAGAATATTCTTCCTTCCAAGCCCGAAGTGCAATCTGCTGTAATGTCTTTCCCGGGTTTTAAAATTTGAGTGGCTTTTTCTGTGCCGACAATTGCTGGAATTCCCAATTCCCGAGAAACTATTGCTGCATGGCAGGTTTTAGAACCTTCATTTGTAACAATGGCTGAAGCTATTCTTATTATCGGCACCCAATCCGGATCTGTCATTTTGGTAACCAAAACTTCTCCTTTTTTAAAGAGGTGAATTTTTGATACATCTGGGATTATTTTAGCTTTACCCTGGCCGATTTTATTCCCAACCGCAATTCCAGTTAAAATTGGCTTCTTGGTGGCTTTTAGCTTATATTCTTCGTAATGTTTTGTTTCTTTTGGAGCATGAATAGTTTCTGGCCTAGATTGAGTAATAAATAATTGGTTCAATTTGCCATCTTTCGCCCACTCAATGTCTTGAGGCATCCATTTTCTATTTATTTTTGAATAGTGATTTTCGATAATGGTTGCCCAACGGGATAAAGTTAAAACCTCTTTATCAGTTAAAGAAAACTTTTTCTGATTTTTTGAAGGAACGCTGATCTCTTTTAATCCTCCTTTTTTAGCAAAAATATATTTTTTGGTTTTTCTACCTAATTTTTTAATAATAATGGGTTTGTATCCTTTCTTGAGGGTTGGCTTGAAAACAAAAAATTCATCTGGGGTAATTTTTCCTTTAACAATCATCTCTCCCACTCCCCAGATTGAGTTAATTAAAATAACATTAGGAAAGCCAGTTTCAGTATCTAAGGTGAAGATTATACCAGCTGAAGCTCTGTCGGATCTTGCCATTTTTTGAATGCCTACTGAAAGAGCAAATTTTAATTGGGAGAATTTTTTTTCTTCACGATAAGCAATAGCTCTATCATTAAAACTGGAGGCGAAACATTTTTTGATAGCCTCTATTAAACCATTTTGGCCTCTAATATTCAAAAAAGTTTCAAATTGACCAGCAAAAGAAGCTTCTGGCGCATCTTCGGCCACACCAGATGATCTTACGGCTACTTCATAATTTCTACCATACTTCTTTTCTAAAACTCGGTAGGATTTAATTATTTCTTTTTCGAGATCTGCGGGGAATTTCGACTTCAAAATTAGGTCCCGAGCCTTTTTTCCCGTTTCCTGAAGGTTTTTAATGCTTTTGATATTAAAACTTCGGAAAATATCTTTTAAGGTTTTATCAATTTTGTTCTTTTTCAAAAAATACCAGTAAGCCTTAGTGGTGATAGCAAAGCCGTCTGGAATATTAATTCCCTTTTTAGTCAACTGGGAATACATTTCTCCCAAAGAAGCATTCTTTCCTCCAACTGAAAGAATATCGCCATAGCGAATATCTTTAAAAAATAGGATATTTTTTTGAGATTTCCTCATTTTTGAATAATTCCTCTAAGTTTATCAACGCTTTCTGGATTAGCCAAGGTAGATAGGTCGCCCAACTCTTCTCCGGTTCACCCCGTTAGAAATAGGAAACGCTTTAATCTATTTTTAAGATAGCGTTTTCCCATCCCTGTTTTAAGAAATGTTTCTCGGGCTACAGCATCATTTTTATTAAGACACGCTTCATAATATATTAATCTAAAAGGTCCTCTCTTTTTTGTAGATAGTACCTTATTTTTATTATGTTTATTAAAGCGTTTCCGCAAATCATTTGTAATTCCAGTATACCACTTTTTATCTTTCAAACTTTGAATTACATAAATATACCAGAACATAAGAGTTAATTTCTAACGGGGTAAATAATTTTTTAAAATTCTTTTAATTTTTTCGACACTCTCAGGGTTTGCAAGTGTGCTCAAATCTCCAAGTTCTTCACCGGTGAACAGTTTTCGTAAAATTCTTCTCATAATTTTGCCAGACCTTGTTTTTGGCAAATCTTCAACCAAATAAACCTTTTTGGGCAAGGCAATGGGGCCGATTTCTTTTTTAATTTGGTCAACAACTTCCTTTTCTATTTCTTGGACTTCTTTCTGGGCTTTCGAAATAACAAAAGCCACAGGCACCTCTCCTTTTATTTCGTCATGAATACCCACTATCGCACATTCTGTAATATCTGGATGCTGGGCAATGGCTGATTCTAGCTCACCTGTAGTTACCCTGTGGCCAGCTATTTTTATAACATCATCTACTCTGCCAACAATTCTAATAAGGCCTGCTTCATCTTTGAAAGCTGCATCTGAGGTAAAATAGATATCTTTACCATATTCTGACCAATAAGTTTTTAAGTATCTCTCTGGATTTTTATAAACTCCTCTTAGCAAGCCTGGAGCAAATGGCGGCAGAATTACTAAATTGCCTTCTTTGTTGGCTGACAAAGACTTGCCTTTATCATCTAAAATATCAGCTTTAATTCCGGGAAAGGGCAAACCGGTAAAAGTTGGTTTAAAGGGGCCAATGCCTGGTAATGAAGTCATTAAAATTCCGCCGGTTTCTGTTTGCCACCAAGTGTCAACTATTGGACATCTTTCTCTTCCAACTTCTTTGAAGTACCAATTCCAAGCTGCTTCATCTATTGGCTCACCAACCGAGCCCAAAAGTTGCAAGCTATCAAAATTATATTTTTTAATCATATCTGCACCATATTTTTCGAACATTCGAATGGCTGTGGGAGCTGTGTAAAAAGTAGTTACTTTATATTTTTCTATAATTTGAGCCCATCTGTCAGGATCTGGCCAATTCGGCGCACCCTCGAAAATAACAAAAGTTATTCCATTGAGTAAGGGGCTATAGCAGCTGTAAGTGTGGCCAGTAATCCAGCCGACATCAGCCATTGACCAGAAAATATCATCTTCATGCCAATCAAATATCCATTTTCCAGTAAAATTGGCCTGCACAGCATAGCCTCCGCAGGCCTGAACTGTTCCTTTGGGTTTGCCAGTTGAACCTGAAGTATAGAGAATAAACAAAATGTCTTCTGCGTCCATTGTTTCTGGCTGGCAGTTGTCGCTTTCTTTTTCAACTAATTCCTGCCACCAAAGATCTCTTCCTTCCTGCCAAGAAACTTCATTTTGAGCCCTTTTTACCACAATTACTTTTTGCACTTTGGTATCTTTTATTCCCTCATCAGCATTTTGCTTTAGATTAATAACCTGTCCCCTTCTGTAATAACCATCTGAGGTAATTAATATTTTAGCTTCAGTATCTTGAAGCCTAACTCTTAAAGCTTGGGGCGAGAAAGCAGAAAAAACGACAGCATGAATGGCGCCGATTCTGGCACAAGCTAACATAGCAACTATCACTTCTGGAATCATAGGCAAATAAATTCCTATCCTGTCGCCTTTTTTAACGCCAAGTTTCTTTAAAGCATTGGCGAATTTATTAACTTCTTTATATAGGTCTTGATAAGTTAATCTTTTTTCTTTTTGATCTGTTGGTTCTGGCTCCCAAATTACAGCAACCTTATTTTTATTCTTTTCTAAGTTTTTATCTAAACAATTCTCTGTAATATTTAATTTCCCATCAACAAACCATTTAAAGTGCGGTGGACTATGTTCAAAAGCTTTTGTCCACTTTTTTTGCCAAAAAAGCTCTTCAGCTAATTTTTCCCAGAATTTAAGAGGATCTTTATTAGCTGTTTTATAAATTGAAGCATCGTTTATCCAGGCTTTTTTTTGAAATTCTTTAGTTGGATAATACAAATCACCTTTTTTAATGATTTTTTGGTTTGGATTGGCCATATTTTTTTATTAGCTTATGTCATTTATCCTATTATACCTGAAATAAAAAAAACAAAAAAGGGCCAGCTACGATGAACTAGCCCTTAAGTTTTTGTAATCTCCTCTTGCCTCCTTCGACTTGTTTGATAACTTCTTGAATTCTTTCTTGATCTATATCTGGACCCGAGGGCATGCAAAAGACAATAACATCTTTGTCTCGTAAGATAACTCTTCCTTCTATTTCTTCAACCGTATAACCTTCTGGTGTTTGTGCTTTTCTTGCCATCTTCTCCTCCTTCCAATTGACGGGAACTGTTCCCGTCAATTTAGTGGTCCGTTCTAAGGCTACAACTGTTTGCCTATGTATTCAGCGAACTCCGCATACCTACAAGCGTAGCCCCATTCGTTGTCATACCAGGCAACGACTTTCACTAAGTTGTCTTTAGCCATAGTTAAAGAGCTATCAACAATTGAAGAAAAAGAATTACCAATGTAATCTGAAGAAACCAAAAGAGCATCTTCTACGCCCAAAATTCCTTTAAAATTCTTAGCTTCAGAAGCTTTCTTTAAAGCATAATTGACTTCTTCAGCAGTAGTTTTTTTCTCTACTTGGCAAACCAAATCAGTAATTGAAACTGTAGGAGTGGGAACACGAAAAGCAATGCCATCTAATTTTCCGTCTAATTCGGGCAAAACCTTCCCGATAGCCTTGGCAGCACCAGTAGTGGTCGGGATAATGTTTAAAGCTGCGGCCCTGGTTCTCCTTAAATCTTTGTGAGCTAAATCTAAAATTCTTTGATCATTGGTATAACTATGACAAGTTGTCATAAAGCCCTGGACTATTTTGAAATTATCGTTTAAAACCTTAGCTATTGGGGCTAAGCAGTTAGTGGTGCAAGAGGCCATGGAAACAACATCATCTTTTTTAGGATCGTATTTTTCGTCGTTTACTCCCAAAAGAAACATTGGAATTTCCGGACTTTTTGGAGGAGCAGATATTATCACTTTTTTGGCTCCAGCTGTTAAATGTTTTTTTGTACCATCTAAATCACAGAAGATTCCTGTACATTCCAAAACAATATCAACTTGCATTTCTTTCCAAGGTAATTTTTGAGGATCTTTTTCAGCCAAAACCTTAATTTTTTTACCTTCAATATCAAGACCATCTTCTGTGGCTTTTACTGATTTATCATAAATCCCGTAAACAGAGTCGTATTTTAAAAGATGAGCCAAAGTTTTAGTATCGGTCAAATCATTAATTGCCACCACTTCTAAATTAGGATGCTCATTTAAAATTTTTCGAAGAGTAGGGCGTCCTATTCTGCCGAAACCATTTATAGCGATTTTTATTGGCATAAAATGAGAATTTAGAATTTTTATTCTTTAATGTTTAAAAGTTGGGAAATTTTTTCTTTATCAAATCCTACGATGATTTGGCCGTCAATATCAACTACTGGAACGCCCATCTGGCCGGATTTTTTGATCATTTCTTCTGCAGCTGTTTTGTTCTGAGAGACATCAATATCTTCAAAATCAATACTGTGCTCTTTCAAGAATTCTTTTAAGGTAACACAGTAAGGACAAGTACTTGTAGAATAAACTTTTACCATAAATCGAATGTTTCTTGACAAATAATTTATCAACACCCTCCTTCTACAGAGCCGCCTTCACCGTTTAAATCTTCCTGACATTCTGTAGGTGGGTCAGTAAAAGCTGAGCAAATACCATTTTTATAACCCTCCGAACTTCTTTCCCCACCGTACTCGACATCATTTATAAATAGCTGAGGAGAGCCTTTGACGCCATATTGTTTGTTAAGGGATAATTCTTCTGCCAACAGAGTGAAAATCTCATTTTGCTGGCAACTTTTTATTTGCTGGACATCAATTCCTATATTTTGAGC
>Ga0209979_1001034_pt1 | contig 32749 bp, 30 predicted proteins | sample AnhtaG_FD_183114 | JGI IMG/M metagenome (GOLD analysis project Ga0209979, IMG submission 183114) | Deep subsurface microbial communities from Anholt, Denmark to uncover new lineages of life (NeLLi) - Anholt_01485 metaG (SPAdes) (version 2) | ecosystem: Environmental > Aquatic > Marine > Oceanic... | reverse complement strand
CGTGACCTCGTTTGAGAAAGCCCCTATTTTACAAGTACTTAGAGGGTTTTCCGACACAGAACAACCAGATGATAGTTGTAAACAGTTGAAATTATTTGAATTATGATGGGACACTAGTGGGCCAGGCCCCATTTTTACTACTCCATTTTTACTACTGTGCTGCAAATGCCGGAATTTCCTTCAATGCTTCTTTAACCCTGGCTGGTGTCATTGGGAGTATAAATAGCCTAACTCCTATGGCATCGTAGATAGCATTGGCAATCACACCGCCCATAGATGTAATAGCCGGTTCTCCACACCCTTGGGGAGGCATTTCAGGATTATCCACAAGTACGGTTTCAATTTTCGGCTGCCAGGAAAAACGGGGAATTTCGTACGTATCAAAGTTCTCCTCCATAATCATTCCGCCTTTGAAGTGGATCTCTTCGGTCAAACAGTAGCCGAGCCCCATGGTGATGCAGCCTTCTATCTGCATCCGAACTCCTTCCGGATTTATCACTTCGCCCGTATCCTGAGCGCATACAACACGTTCTACCCGGACTTCCCCTGTCCTCTTGTTCACCTTAACCTCAGCCATTGTAGCCAAGTATGTACCCAGATAATCCGTACACGCAATCCCGTATCCCTTTCCGCTGGGCGCCTTCGAGAATGAGTGTCCGAACTTCTCTGCAGCAGCATTAAGAACTCTTTTCATTCGTTTATCTGTTAAGTTTAATAGCCGGAATTTTAATGGATCCATCCCTGCTGCCTCAGCCATAATGTCAATCTGGGATTCCATGGCAAATACATTGGTATTGCTGCCAGGGCCACGCCAGGCACCCACACTGAAGGGATGAGCGCTGCCGCCACCTCGACCTCCCCATCCTCCTCCCATGGAAAGGACACGATGATGAGGGATGTTGTAGAAGGGTAAAGAGCTTCTGCTGCCGGCAAAGTAATTGTGATATTCCCAAAAGACGACTTGATTTGAACTGTTGAGACCGGACCTAATTTCTATAACAGCTGCCGGCCGGAAAGTATCGTAAAAAAATTCCTCTTTCCTGCTCCAGGCGACCTGTACTGGTTTTCCGGTTAATTTAGCAAGCCGGGCTGCTTCAGCTACCTGCCCTCCGCTGTTTTTTCCGCCAAAACCACAACCGACAAAAGGAGTTAAAACACGGACATTCTCGAGAGAAAAGCCCAGTGCCCGGGCGGCATCCCCCTGGGCTCTGAAAGGAGCCTGTGTGGATGCCCAGACTGTAGCTTTATCTCCCTCTATTTTTACCACAGCCGTATGGTTTTCCGCGGGGGCGTGGGCGACGTAATGATTAAAATATGCCGCTTCAAATTTTTTACTGGCCAGTGCTTTCCCCTTTTCAAGATTCCCTGCTTCTGTTACGGTTTCTCCATCTGGGGCAGAATCTTTTAAATGTTTAAAGATGGTCTGGTTGTCCACCTTAAACTCGGGCAGCTCAAATTGGGCTTTTATCAAACCCAGAGCCTTATCTGCCACATCACGGTGCTTGTGAAGAACGGCGATTATATCTTCATCCTGGATGATCTTAATGCCCTTTATTTCCTTGGCGGCAGAGATATCCACACTTTTGAGCTTTGCTCCGTGAGCCGGGGGCCTTAATATCCTGGCATAAAGCATTCCAGGCAATCGGATGTCTCCTGTAAACTTGGCTTCTCCGGTGACTTTCTGCCTGCTATCCAAACTGTCTGTCGGTTTTCCTGAAATAGTGTGTTTTGAATAATGTTTAATAGGAGGTTTTTTTTCAAGATGTCTCTCAATCTTTTTCCCTTTTGCGAGCTGGGCATATGAGACCTTTTTCTCTGGTTTGTTTTGAACAAAGATTATGCCATCCTTTGCCGTCAGTTTTTCTTTAGATGTACCAAGATGCTCTGCAGCCAGTTGAATGAGAATTGCTCTGGCTTCTGCTGCAGCCTGCCGTAAAGCGGGCCCAAAATATTTAGTGCTTCTGGAACCAAAAGTCCCGGCGTCCCATGGGCAGAGCGCAGTGTCTCCTATGACCATATCAACGGCGTTTAAGGTCACATCAAGCTCCTCGGCCAGCATCTGAGCCATCGAGGTGAAAACACCCTGTCCCATTTCAATCTTAGGGCTAAAGCAGGCTACCCGGCCATCTTCTCCTATTCGGAGATAAGCATTAAAATCCTGGGGATATCCTCTGCGCTGCCTTCTCTCCTGAAAGGCAAAAGGCTCTCCTACTGAGAAAAGGATAAAAATCCCCCCTCCCATAAGTTTGATAAATTCCCGGCGGTCAAGTGTAACACCCTCTTGACCTTTTATTGAATTGATCAGATTGTATTCTTCGTCTTTCATGATTTATATCCTTTTTTCGTCCGGGCTGCGGTTTGGATGGCCTGGATAATGCGGTTATAGCTTCCGCATCGGCAGAGGTACATCTCCATGTCCTCAACAATATCCCTGTAAGAAGGCTGAGGATTCTTCAATAACAGGCTGTACGCTCCCAGAATCATCCCAGGAGTACAAAATCCGCACTGAAGCGCATTATGTTGTATAAATGCCTCCTGGAGTGGGTGGAGATTTCCGTTTTTCTGAAGCCCTTCGATGGTTAAAACTTCTTTACCATTTACATTTTGGATAGGATATTGGCAAGACAAGACCGCTTCATTGTTTACAAGTACGGTGCATGCCCCACAGAATCCCTCTCCGCAGCTGAATTTTGTACCAGTGTGTTCAAGATCAGAGCGTAAAATCCATAAAAGTTTACGTTCTGGAGATGATGTCAGGCGTACATTTTTTCCATTAAGCTTAAAACTAAATATTTTTTCCATCTGAACTCCTAATATTTATTAGGATTATAGTATATTAAGTTAAAATTAACAAAAAAAACTTCAAAGAAGCGGGCTTGATGAATCAAACCCCTACAAATGAATCAATCCTCGACATGAAAAGCGAGATTGCCACGGCACTTCGGACTTGTCATGACAATATTGCCGTATCACTGCGGACTCGTTATGACACATCCAAATGTCAAATGTTGAGATGCGACCCCTTTTTTGTAATCAGGTTTACTTTTAAACTGTTTTTGCTAAAAGTGATCGTTCCAGCCTTAGAGTAGCTAAATTTAAGGTTCTTTCCAACAAATTCAATATTATTAAATCCTCGATGGAAGTCTTCGTCTATCTTAAAAGACTTGTTATCTAACGATAATGAAGATATCTCAGGCACAAAAAAAACGACTTTTTTTCTCTTTTTATCCCACTCATTCTCTTCAAACACAGCAGCATCATGTACCTGCAAAATCAGGTCTTTATTTTTTAGAGTATAAACTCTGAAGTTTTTACAAAATGAAATGGCTCCATTATCCATAACCCACATTTTACCCGTACTGCTTCGAGAGCGGGAAAGATCCCTATAAGCAAACTCTATCTCTATCCGTAATCCCTTTTGAGCTTCAAAGGATTTTAAATCTTTTTTATACCCATTCCTGTATTCTGTAATGAGCTCTTTTGTTGAGGCCAAAATCTTGTCATAACCATATTTCTTTTTTGCCTTATTTAGTAAATCACTCAATTCTTCCTTATCTAAATCAAGACTCTGAGAGAAAAGCTGTTCAAACGTGAATTCCGGCCCTGCTTTTTGTGCCTCTTCTTTCCAGTTAATATTTAGATAATCTGCCAGGAATCCCATTGTACTTCCAACAGGATATATTCTGTTGCGCAGCATATTTCCAGGCGTAACAGATCCTCCGGTTATCCTTTCCAAAAAATCCTCCATAAGATATTCAAGTATAGAGATGGACTTCAAATCCTCTTCCAGTGAACTTGTCAAACCTTTGAGGGAAGATTTATATTCTAGAGTTTTTACAAGTTCCATACATTTCATCTCTACATATCTCGCTGTCCCTTCTCGAATCTCCTGCCCCTGCTCGTATCTGGTTACAAACGGATCACTCTGTCCCCAGCGAAAATTTCTTACTGCAACAAACTGCTTTATGTAATCTTTAACCTGATCCCTATTGTTAGCATAGGCAGATTTTATTGCATCCATAAGTAAAGCCATCTCTAAATAAGCAAGTGTTGTATTCTCCCGGTCCAGGATCGGATATCTTTCTTCTCTCTCCCAGGCAATCTCACCAAAATTCTCATGCTGAAACTGATGAAATGCCTCATGAACAATGTGGCCAAACATACGCGCTTCAAGGAGTTTTAGCGACTCAGGGAGTTTTTGTGGAAACCCTATAGCCACTGTCTTAATATCACCCACCTGGAAATTAAAAAGTAGCTGCCCCACAAGGTCTTTGTACTGGCCCTGATGAAAGAGAACATTAGTTCCTAAATCCGGCCACCCTTCGGGACAGGAAGTGAATCCCTCTATTTTCTGGTTTGTGTTAAAGAGAAGCGCCCATTTTCCCTGCACATAAACAATGAATGGTCGCTCCGCAAGATTGTAGCCAGGCCATATTGAATCAGGGAATTTCTTGAATAACTGGAAAACTCCTTCACAAACTTTTAATACTGTGTATTCATCGTCAGATAAAGGTTGTTTTTCCCAATTTTTTGATTCAACGTGAGATAACATAAGAAAAAAGCATAAAAAAGCGAAACAAAAAGGCTTTAAAAACGATCTCATTATTCTACCTCCATTTCCTGGAACAAAAAAAAATTCTGAATTTTAACTACAATTATCCCTCTTTAGTGTTCTATGTTTATTGTTTATACGTTTTTAATAGAAAAATGGTTGCACAATCACAATCAATAGGAATATATGGGCTTGATTCATTAAGCCCCTACAATTTAATTAGGTAAGTTTGATGAATCAAGCCCCTACAAAATAAAAATTGTGTGGTTGCGGAGCCTGTTGCGAGCGAAGCGTGGCAATCTCACCTCTGTAATGAATGTCAAATGTTGAGACGCGATCCTTCATTTCACGACCCCTCATTTCATTTTACTCATTTCACTCACTTCATAAACTTTTAATCTGACTAATAAACTCTTTAAAAACCTCAAAAACATATTGCTTAAACTGATCATCATTCATACCTGGAAAAGCTCCTTCTGGGCGCTGACTTAGTACCAGATAAACTCCTTCTGATGATATATCCGAAAAATACTCCTCTAAATTCGTAACAAAGCTTGATAGCCATCTTGAATGATAGTTTCTTTTAAATTTGTGAAATTCTTTAATAATTTTTTCGCGAAGCTCTTGGCAGTTTGAAAGAATATCAAAAATATAATAAAGATCTTTTGCACTTTTTTCCCGCCGTGTCCGTCTGACAAATATGAGACCTTTTTGAAATATAAAAGCTCCAGGAGAAGGAACTCTCACTTCTAAAATTTCACCATTTTCCATTTTTAGATCATTTATACTCACTTTAATAGAATTTTCAATAAGAACTATAATATAACGAAGAGCTTGAGCATAAAGATCCTTTTGTACTTTTACAACATTATTTCTACCTGAACCCCTTAAATGAGTTAGAAATTCTATCTCAACATCATGACCTTCAATATTCCCTTCATAAGAAACAACTGGAGGTATATGCCTAGATTTAAACTTAGTCTTAAAACCTGCCGCAACTAAAATTTCATCTACTGTACGATTCCTCCTCTTCGCCAATTTTTCAGGAACTACAATATCAATATCCTTTGTCCTTAAAGGCTCAACTTCTTTCTTTGATAGAAGGTAATGATAATAAACAAGAGGAGCCCAACCACCTGATATTACTATATCAGGGAGGTAATCTTTCAAAATTTCAAGGGCCTTAAAAAATCCTTTTTTAAAATCATTTTTCATATTTTGACCATTTCTATTTAATCATTTTTTTTATTCTTTTTTCGAGTAAATGCTCGGCTTGCTCAATTCCCCTTAAGGGATATTTATAAAGATCAAGATAAAGCTGTATATCTGAAACAACCCAGAGGTTTTTTAACTTTCTCATATCATAAAATACTGAATGCTTATAATAAGGCAAAACAAGAATTAAATTAGCACCCTGTTCAACTGATCTTAATCTTAGTTTCTCTACAAAAAAATTCAAAGATTCATTATTAGAAACATATAAGTGAACTTCATTAAAAACAGCGTGAGGCGAAACTAAATAAGCCCCAGCATGAAAACCAAGACCATATATAATTCTTTTAGGAATTATTAAATTTTTTAACTTATAAATTATTTCCTCAGGTCTTTCTGCTAGGCTAAAATATTTGAAATCTTTATTTTTCTTAAAATCATAAAAATGGATCCAATCCTCTAAAATTTCCTTTTTATTCCTTAGCTTAACTTTTGAATTTATTTTTACCAAATAATCCAACTTCTCTAATTCGCAAAACATTCTAGATACATAGCTAGCATGAAGATTTATTTTTTTTGCTAACTCTCTTACACCCCATAATTTGTCCTCTTTTAACATTGCTCGAAGTATTATAGATGCCTTATCAGAAAAAGGTCCTCTTTTCCTTCTAACTTCGGGAAATTTATTTGAGAAGCCTATTCGTTCAATATGTATACCTTCTCCATACTGGAAAAATACATTCCCTGATAAATCCATAAAATTTATTCCCTCCTCCTTACACTTTTCTCTTCTTTGTGGACTCAAATATTTTGCTATAATTATTGGAATAACTTTTTGTCGATTCATAATATATAATTTCAACTGAACAAGATTATTCTGAAACTGTGAAGAACTAGCAGATTTAATAATTTCCCCAATTAATCTAAAGCGCTTATTTTTATACCGAACCTCCGCTATAAAGTCTGGACGAAAAGGACCAATCTGTGGTTCTAAATGAAAATTTACTATTTTAAATGGCAATAATTCTTTAAATTTTTCTTTTACTTGCAGTAGAATGTCATCCTTAATATTCATTGTTGCCTCAATTAATAATGTTGCCCATTTGGACAACATTATAGTTATATGCAACAAAAAGTCAAGTTGAAAAACAAAGACTTGACCTGTATTATCCATTTATACTAGAAATTTGATAGGCTGAAAGAACATTTAAATGCTTGAAAAATTAAGAAAAATGGCTGAGGCTTTTGTGACAAAAGTTAAGGAATTCCCTGAAGTTGAAGAGGTGGCTATAGTAGGGTCAGTAGCTAGTGATGACAAATATGCACGAGATTGTGATTTAGCAGTTATAATGAGTGGCTTTTCAGGTATTGGTGATGTTGCCAGGGCTGCTCGCCAGATGAGCAGCATTTTTCATGGCTGGGATGTTTTTGTGTTTGACTCTCATCGTAACTACCGGGGAAGAATCTGTAGCCGGAAGGATTGTCCTGCTACCTCGACGAATTGTTTTATACCAGGTTGTGGGGAAATTCCCCATTTAAAGTTAATCAATGAGTTTAAATTTGATGAAAGAGAAATCTTTTCTAGAAAGATTGATATATTATGGACAAGGAAAGACAGTTTTTTACTCGAATGGCAGAAGGATATGTTAAAAGTCATGGGACTTAAAAGTCCAATAAAATATAAGGTGTATGAAAACCAAACCCTGAGATGTGAAGATTGTGAAGCGAAATTTATCTGGAAAGGAGAAGAGCAGAAGTATTTTAAGGAGATGGGGTGGCCTCCGCCTATTCGATGTCCAGGGTGCAGACCAGCCAGATGCCTTGCCTGCAGTTCACCTCTGTACTTATCACGAAGAGAGGCAAAAGAAAAAAACGTGACACGTTGTGAAGCATGCCGCCTTGTGGCAGGATTGAAGAATGAAGAAAATGAAACTTGATATTGAAGAGATAAAAAGCCTCTGCACGGAAAGCTCCTATGAGAGGGGCGTGGATTATTTCCGCAAAGGCCGTTTAACGAACTTAGTCCAATCTGGTAATAGAATCACTGCTTCTGTGGCTGGCACAAACGAATATACAGTTACACTCCGCATAGATAAAGAAGGTCTCGATGCCTCTTGCACCTGTCCGTATGATTGGGGAGGCTATTGCAAACATATCATGGCCACGCTTATTGCCTTATCAGAGGAATACCCTATGGTAACAGAGCTTAAAAAGAAGAAGGAAAGAAATGTAGAGAGTATAATTAATAGTCTTTCTTCTGAGGAGCTAAAAGGTTTTTTAAGAAAAGAGTTTGAGAAGAACCGCAGCTTAAGAGACCACTTTTTCATCTATTTCTCAGGGAAAGGGTCAGAGAAGCGAACTCTAAGAGATTATAAGAGAGAGGTAAAACTCCTTTACCGTGAGGTCGCTGACAGTCATGGGTATGTAGAGTATGGAATTCATGTGGACTTCTCCTACATTCACGATTTAGCTAACTCGTATCTGGAGGCAGGAAACGCTCTTGAAGCAGTGCTTATTTACAGGGCCTTGTCTGAAGTTATTGCCGAAAATATGAACAATGTGGATGATTCTGATGGGTACTACGGGGATGAATTTACTAGGGCTATAGAAGATTTTGTGGATTGTTTAAGCAGGACAGATTTGGATTATAAAAGAAAGAAGGGCTATATCGACTATTTCTTTGACAAATACATCGAGAACGACCCTGATTATTTTAGAGCCCATTACAGCTATGCTCTCTCCAAGATCTGTCACTCAAAGGATGAATTAGAATATTGGATGAAGTTGCTTGAGCCTTGCCTTCCTGAGGATTTACCAGGAAAAGATGATCTGTATATGCATTATATGGAGAAAGATCTTCTGATGATGCAGCTTCATATCTTAGACAAGCTCGAAGATAGCAAAGCATTTTATGAATTAATAGAAAGGTATTGCCGCAGAGACCACGACCTCTGCTTTTTATACATCCGCCGTTTGGAAAGAGATAAAAAGAAGGAAGATGCTGTTAAGATAGCCGAAGAGAGTCTTGATCTTTTTCCTGCACATTTAACGGAAAAAATGAAAAGATTTTTAAATAAGTATTATGAAAAGAATTCTCCTGATAAGTTAAAACAGAACCTTATTGCCCTTTTCATTCAGGACGGTAAATGGAATGATTATGAGAGATTAAAAGCGCTTAGCTCCAAGGAAGAATGGAAGAAGATATTCCCTGAAATCATAGAGGAACTCTCAAAGGAAGGATATAGGCATGAAGATTTAATAATCAGTCTCTTCCTCAAAGAGGGATTGTTTGAGCGAGCTCTCGAGAAGATTCTTCAGAGTAGGAGTCTTTATACTTTAAAAACTTTTCATAAAGAGCTGGCAGGAAGGTTTCCTGAGAGATATTTTAATGCGTATAAGGAGCTGATCATTCCCTTTGCAGATAGCAGGATGGGGAGAACACACTATAGAGAGATAGCTTGGTATCTGAATCAGATGAAGAAAATTAAAGGTTTTGAGAATGAGTTTACAAAACTATTAGAATTCCTCAAAACAAAGTATAAAAAGAGACCAGCCTTCCTGGATGAGATGCGCAGAATCTAAATAAAAGAGGTAAAAGAGGGGTAAAAGAGGGGTCGCGTCTCAACATTTGACATTTGGATGTGTCATTGCGAACGTAGTGCGGCAATCCTGTAAGACAAAGTTGTAGGGATTTGATTCATCAAATCCATATGTAGAAAGGAGCGTAGGGGTTTGATTTATTAAACCCACCCCTGTTGAATAAATTACTTCCTGACAAATAACCAATATACGGGTTTGATAAATCAAGCCCTTACATCTGGATCAAGCCCCTACAGGGAAAATGGGGCAGGCCCCATTTCAATGTCAAATGTTGAGACGCGACCCCTTTTTTTGCGACCCCTTTTTTTTGCTTAAAAAAATAGGGCCAGGCCCCATAATTCTTTACTTTCTTTTTTAATCTTTGGGGGATCGCATAGAGCACAGGGTGTATATCCCCTCTCGTTTGCTTCTTTTAAAGTTATTGGAATCTTGCTTCTTTTTAATGCGCTGCATCCTTCCCTATGATATTTCTTCCCGGTCCTAGTTATATAAACAATTGTATCTTCACTCTTATCGGATGCTTTATTCTCCGGTTCTCCTACAGTTGCCCAGAGTCCAATCTTTTTCTCCCGGGCTTCTTTTTCATACTGCCAGAACTTATCAAAATACTTAAAAATGAAAGCCCTGTATAAATATCCATATCCCTGTTTAATTATCTCTGCATTAAGGAAAGTTCCGTCTTCTAAATACACATATGCAAGGGTTCTTCCATATTTGTCTTTTCTATTCATGCCGTACTCTAACCTGACTTTCTTTCCCTCTACCAAGCTTCTGGTAAATTCATAGGCCTCTTTCCCGAAATACTGAACAGGTCTATCTTCGTCTCTGGTCTCAGGGGTACCTACCCCGATAAGTCTGACTTTCTCATTTCCGGCTAATAAAATTGTATCTCCGTCAATAACTATAATGCACTTCCGCCATATTTCCTTGGACAAAGCAAGTGAAAATAGCAGCAGAAAAACAATTCCTACGATTTTAATTTTAGCTTTCATAATGACGGGACTGTTTAAACTTTTACTTTGAAACCCCTAATTTTAATTCTTTACATTGATGCCAGAATCAAATCCAAAAAGATCTTTTCCCTTTCTCTCTAAGTGAGGCGCTGATTATCAGAAGAGTCAGTTTGTGAACATCATTAAAGTGAGAATTTTGTTCTTTTCAATTTTTAATTCCTGTCCGCTTTGTAATTTCACATCAATAATCTTTTCCTGAAGGATACCTGTAAATTTATTCCGTTCTAAGGTCATAATTTCATCTCTTGTAAACTGAGTGCCCCTCATATGTATATGTGCAACCTCTTTTCGTTTAATCGCGATTTGGCCATAAGAAGTTTCAATATTAAAAATTTTGTTCAGTACCCGACCGTTAATGAAATCGCCATTCTTAAAAATTATCGCATCTTGAATTATTGTCCTTGCCATTCTTATACTCCTCTCCCTCGCATATTAGTATATTCTACATTAGAAATGTTTGTCCTCGGGATATAGAAATATGTTTTTTTGGTTCACCCTTTTCTCTAAGATTATAAAATTAAAATTACCATCACCTATTAATGCAGCTCTTTCAACCCAGTCACTATCTTCCTCGCAACCTCAACCTCAGGAAAACCAGGGTCAGCGTCTTTCCAGAGGTTGAGTAATTTATCGTAATGCTCTATGGCTTTGGCCCTACTTTTCTAAATTCTATTCCAGCTCATATGAGTAAAAGAGAGAACGGATTTGATCATAGCTCTTAAAGTCAAAATGTTTAAAAGATTTAAGAATATCTTTATGATGTTTTTTATAATCAATTTTCTTTAGATTAAGTTTGTAATCTTCACTTATAACGATAAAGGTCTCTTCTCCCTCTTTAATAATCTCAAAAGGCTTTCCTGAAAGTTCGTTTATAAAAATATTTGTTGTTTTAAAACCTGAAAATTCAGGCGAATTCATTCCATATCTATCAATATATGAAATAATTAAAATAAGCTTACCGAATGTTCTGGTTATATTGTATGAGAGATTTGTTTGGTATAAGCGCGGAGCTAAAGAATAAATAGAATAATAATCAGGAAAAATTCCCATCTCGAAAGAAATTCTCTTATTACAATAGTCTCTTATAAAAATGCTTTTATCTCGAATATTCCGTATAAACTTAAGGCCCTCAAACAAACCCAAATAAAATTCTACCGATCGATAAATATCACGATTGAAAGAAAAGCCATTTTTCCAGAAACCTAACTTCCCAAATAGATAGTAATTAAATCCTTTTATTAATTTAGAATACTTAGTTTGATTGACACAAAATTCTTTACCTTGTGATGCAATCCATAAATATTGTCTTTAAAACGCCAATCCGGGTTCGTATCTTTTTAGAATTAAAGAAATCAATTTTTCCAAATCCTTCACAATTTTTTGGTCATTATCTAACTCTCTTGATAAAAATAATGGAACTAATTCCCAATAGAGCCTTTGGAAACATCCACGTGCCCATAGATAGTCCAGATATGAATGAGATATGACCGTTAAATCTAAGGCAAATAGAGTAGCATTGTAAATCTTCATTAATCCCTTTTCATAGTTTTCTTCTAAAAAATCGACTTCGGCACTTGCTATCATCATATTTACATAGCGAAATATAAAACCTCGATAAAGATACTGACCATTTTCAATCAATCGAGAAGGATCAAGCTTAGAACATTTCACTGCATTAAATAATTCGTCAAATTTATAATATTTACCGTAATTTTCGACAAAAGTTCTCAATTCCTGGCTATTGCTGTATTCAAAATCATAAAAAACTTTACTGTATTCTCCTTCGGGGGGATTTTCTTTAATTTGTTTTGTATATTCATCTTTAAAATATTCTTCATTTGGTGTTCTAAGGCTTTCTTTATCCTGTACTGGAGGGAATAATTTCAAATAAACATCACAAGCATTGCCACTTCGAGTTCTCCACTCCTCAGGCAACCAGTCCTTTTGGACAGGAAAATAATTCTTGTAGTAAATATCGTGTTCCATTTTAACTTTCTCAAGTTTCCTGCCGTAGACGGAATCATTGATTAAACTGACAATGGAAATAATTGCATATGTAGCTAAAAGGACAACAAAGACTCTTAAGCTGTATTTTAATATTTTTTTAATAAGCCTTTGAGGTCTTTTCTCTTTTTTTCTTTTTTTAATAGAAATCAACTTGAATTTTCTTCCTTCTTCTTTTACTCTGGTTTTTTCAACTTTAACCTGTTTTAGTTCATCTAAAAGCTCATTTGCAGACTTATATCGATCTTCTTTCTTTTTCTCCATACATCTGAGAATCAACCGACTGATGTTCTCAGGAATCTGTGCATTGACTTCACGGGGGTCTTTGGGTATCTCATTCTTGTGCTTTAAAGCTATACTTAATGATGTATCTCCTTCAAAAGGAACCTTCCCTGTCATCATTTCATACAAAATTACACCTAATGAATAAATATCTGAACGATGGTCTGCCTTTTTTCCCTCCACCTGCTCAGGCGACATATACTCAGGTGTTCCGATTATCATTCCTTCACCAGTTATTCCTTCTGCTTTGAGCGAGCGTGCTATCCCGAAATCCATAATCCTCGCATTTCCCTCTTTATCTATCATTATGTTCCCGGGTTTTAAATCTCTATGCACTACACCTGCATCATGGGCCTCTGATAGACCTTCGCAGATCTGCCTGGCTATGGATATTGATTTTCCTATAGTTAATTGCCCTGACCTTCGAATGAAACTCTTTAAATCTTCACCCGGCACATATTCCATGGTGATATAATGAGTTCCTTTCTCTTCATTGAGGTCATACATCCGGCATACATTTTTATGGACGATCTTACGGGAAAATTTTAATTCATTAGTAAAGCGTTCAATGGTCTTCTCATCACCGGAAATCTCAGGTTTTAAGAGTTTTAATGCAACTTCTTCCTTTATCTTCTTATCAAATACTTTATAGACTTTGCCCATGCCTCCTTTTCCAAGTTCTTCAATAAGCTCATACCGGTTTGCAAAAGTGGTTCCTCTGGTTAATTCCTCTTTTGGTGTTTCGAGAGTTTTGGTATGGGAAGGGGGGATTTCCTCTGAAGGATGGAGTGGTGCAGCACAGTTGCCGCAAAATTTTGTATCGTCAGGATTGTCCGACTGACATTTAGGGCACTTATTTCCCATTGTATTCCCTCAACTTACTTGGCAATATGATATAAATTTATGAGGGGAGTGTCAAATTGAGATAATTAGAACTATCTTTTTCTTCTATTATGAGATTGTTGCACTACTCTTGCAAAAACATTACAAATTGTGGGTTTGATGAATCAAATCCTTCAAATTAAATTGTAGGGGCTTGATTTATCAAGCCCGAATTTGAAAAAGAGTAAATAATCTATTTAAAAAATAGTGGGTTTGATGAATCAAACCCCTACAAAACCATAAAGCCTCTACCGAAATGGGGCCTGTCCCCATTTTAATGTCAAATGTTGAGATGCGACCCCTTTTATTTCTTTGAAACACTCAATCTGTAACTCTTCTCTTTGGTTTCAAACTCCCTCAGCTTATTAAGCTCCTTCTCGTCCCATTCTTTATCCCTTAAAACCTTTACCAGAGCATATACATCAAGCTCTGAAACATCATCCAGTTTCCCAATACCCCTTAAAACCTCAACCAACTCCTCTCTCTCCTTTGTATTCTTTCCCGGGAACTTAATATATTCATATCCCTTAACAGAAATTTTGTTATCAGAGCCAAAAACAACTGTAATCCCCTCTTTCTCACAAAAAACAATCAATGCCTCCTTAAGCTTCTCCAGTTTCTCCTCAGCGTCCTTCTTCTGCTCATCTATTTCCCCTTTAATCCTCACATACTCATCAACCAGCTTCAAACCAGGGTCATTGAGATATTCATTCTCTGGCTTCTCTTCTAACTCTTCTCCATGCCGCCACTCCGGACATATTGATTTATACAAACACCAATCACAAAACCTTGAGACATTTGCAGGAAATTCTTCAGCCGCTTCAATCTTTCTGATCTCCTCCATCACATCTTTTCTTAAATCTTCAAGCTGCTCCTTAGTTCTAAATGAATCTACCTCTTTATCAAACGCTAAATAATGCCACACAAGACGGACTTTCTTGAAGTCTTTAAAACGCCGTCTGACCCATAAAGAATACATGGCGAGCTGCCTGTCTTCATCTAGCTCTTCCTGCTTGGGCAGAAAAGAACCTGTCTTGTAATCATGCACCTCATACAAACCATCACCCATATCCATGAGCCTGTCGATACGGATATGGAACTTATAATTTCCTTCATCATCCAGAGGCAAAAAATCCATTGTTTCCAGCCCGATAATCTTCCCCTCATCAAATGGTTTGTGTCTATTATAATAATCGGTGAGGCACCTCTCCCCTATTTTCCTGTAATTTTCCTGGGTATATTCTTCTTTTACAATAATGATCGTATCCTTCCAATTCTCTTTCCACAGCTTGTTGTAGTATTCATGCAATTCCTCCAGCGACATCAATTTCTCAAACCGCTTATCCTTGTAGAGTTTCTCAAGCGCCTCGTGTGCTCTTGAGCCGAGAAAAGTCTCTATTGTATCTTCCGCTACTACTTTTATCCGGTCAATATAGGCAAATTTGTACTGCAAGGGACAACTCTCATATTTTCCTATCCTCGAATGACTAAATGATGGCATTTTAATTCTCCAGTTTAACTTGAGGGATCTAAAATATTACAACCATCTCTCACGAAATCTTCCCCGCGTTTTCTTCCCATCGACTCTTGCATCTCTAGTATGTAATTTACGCATTTCTTCTCTCACTAGCCTTGCTGACACTACTGTATTTAAACCAAGAACGGTTAGAAAAACGAGAAATCCATTAACTACTGCAACAACCCAAGTCAGCATAGTCGGTTCTTTTACTAAAGTTACTCCAAGTAATACAATGGCAAGGGATAAGATAAGTCCAATCCATTTCTTAATTTTTTCGATATTTTCGGATTCAAAAAGACAGCCTATCGCACTTGTTATGATCCAGACTGCTGTCGCTGATCCCCCTAGAGTAAAAAGTGTGGAGGTAGTAAGGAATTCTTCTGGAAGTGCCATGATTCTTCCTCCTTTTACTGAAATATAAAAAAACTTCTCTTAAATTATTAATGAAATGCCCGGATATCCTTCCAATTATTGGTTATAATCAAAGCATTTCAAGCAATAATTTATGATCATTTTTATTGATATCGCTGTTAGTTGACTTCAAATTTCGCCTGTGATAGAAATTATACGGGGATTTAATTGTAAAAATCAAACACAAAATGGAAAAATCTGTTTTAAACTAAAAGAGAAAATTTCTATCACCACAAATATTCCTTAATATGACCAAAACGAAAGATTCATTTATTTTCTATTATAAATAAAAAAAGTCATTCAAAAAAAATAGTCAGGAAGGAAAAAAATGAAATATGAAGACTTTAGAATTACTATTACTGCTAAGGTTAAGGAAGGACACCGGATTCTTATAGATTCGCCTGCCGGTGATTTTGCCGGGTATTTTGTCAATAGTATCGACAAATCTGGTTTTGATAAAATGTTAATAGACAATGGACTAAGAGTAAAATCATTGGAAGATGCAAGGCGGAGGAAAGGTTTAAGAGGAATTAAGCAAGTTAAGTCAACAGATGAACTTGAAGATATCGGCAAAGAACTTTTTAAAGCCTTGTTTCAGGGAGAGATTTTGAATGCATATAATATAAGTAAAGGTATGGTACATGAAAGAAAACGTGGGCTCAGAGTAAGGATTCGTATTGATCCAGGAATAGATGAGTATGCTGAGCTAATTAATCTACCCTGGGAATTTTTATATGATGAAAATGGAAATTTACCTTTCGAGCTACTAAAAAAGAGAACAGTAATTCGGGATTCTTTCACACCTGAGCCGTTTACTTCTCTTGAAGTCGAGCGTCCATTAAGAATCTTAGCAGTCGTTTCCGATCCAAGGGACTATCCTCCTCTGAGATTAGGGAGAGAAATAAAATTCCTCAAAAGCATATCTGAACAAACACCTAATATTGAGGTCAAATTCCTCAGAAAGACCAAAATTAAAACATTGCTGAATGAAATGGGAAAACCAAAGTATCACGTATTTCATTTTATGGGTCATGGAGGATATGATGGAAGGAAGAAGAGGTGTGTATTAATTTTCAAAGGTGACAATAATAAAGGCTTTACAGTGGATGGGAAACAGTTAAGCGCATCTCTCGCTGATTCGTTTAGGCTGGTATTTCTAAATGCCTGCGAAACGGCAAGAATCCCGGAAGAGAATCCTTTTGAAGCGATTCCTACTGAGTTTTTACAGGGGGGGATACCTGCTGTTTTATCCATGCAATTTCCTATTACTGATACCGCAGCTATAAAATTTTGCGAATATTTTTATCAGAATTTGGCTAAGGGGCTTCCAGTTGATCAGTGCGTAGGGAAGGCACGACAGCAGATTTACTTTGAAGAGAAAATAAGCACAGAATGGGGTACACCCGTGCTCTTCATGCGTTCAAAGAATGGAGTGATTTTTAAGATAAAACAAAATAACAAAAAAAGTCAATCAAGTTAGATAGACCTCCAACTCACGCAGGTGAAATGCTTCTTAAGGAATTTCTTGAACCTTCGTGTATAACACAATTGGAATTGGCTCGACATCTTGGGTGGACATATGCCAGGCTGAATGAGATCATCAACGGCCGGAGAGGGATTACTGCAGATTCTGCGCTAGCATTAGGGGATGCACTCGGCACCGGACCGGAATTCTGGTTGAATCTCCAGAGAGATTGGAACCTCTGGCATAGCAAACGCATACATAAGCGGATTCCAAAGTTAAAAAAGGCTCTCTCCCAAGAATATGTTTAATTCTTCTTCTGCCTCAAATGATATTTAACCAGCCACAATCTTCTCTATCTTGTCAATCAGCGGCGGCAGGTCTTTCGTCACTGTCTCCCATACAATATCTAGATTAACATCAAAATAACCATGAATTAGCCGGTCGCGCATTCCAACCATGCTCTTCCACGGTAACTCTGAATGTTCCTTGTGGAAGTCCAGCGTAAATCCTCTTGCCGCCTCACCTATAATCTCTAGTAGCCGAACTAAAGATAAACTCAATTTCCTGTCGGAACCCAGGTCTTCACGACGACGATCTTCTGTGAAACTAATTGCTTCACGCGCTGCATCAAGAATATGTCTAAGGCGAACTTCGTCATCTTCGAACATATTGAACCTCCGCACGTTCTACAACCTTTTTCCGGAAGTATCGACTCAAATCTTGTGGCGTTCGTAAATCTACTTTCCGCCCACCAAATAAAAAAGACAATTCTTCCTCCATTTCAAACAACTTGAAAAAACCCGGAGTTCGGCCAGGCTCAAAATCGACTAATATATCGATATCACTTTCAGGTCCAAAGTCATTCCGGAGTGACGACCCAAAAATAGCTAACCGTTGAATATGATGTTTCTTACAGAATTCTGCAATTTTATCTTTCTGAGTCGAAATCTGTTTGTTCATAAGTGTTTCCTAGATAATTTAAATCAAAATCAGGAGCAAAACTTTTATCACCGTCGACTGGCTCAAGATATAGCTCTATCGCCTCCCGGATGTTCTTCAATGCCTCTTCTCTTGTGTCCCCCTCACTGATACATCCCGGAAGAGATGGTACAATCGCTGTATATCCACCCTCTTCACTTGCCTCTAAAATTATCTCAAGCTTCATTTTCAGTGTCTCCTTTTTTATATTATATAAAATACTAATTAGATATGGAAACAAAAAACTTGACATAGTGATTTTCATAATCCTTGCTATGCGGCACAAATTAGGGAGTGAAGCGCTATTCATAGCACTAACCTTGTCATGCAAGCCACCGAGGGTTACGAAGCAATCTCATAAAATTGAGGATCTACTGAGACTCGAAGACACTATTATTCGTCCATGTTAATTGAAGGCCTTTGATTTTTTTTATCAGCGTGAGACAAACTATACTATTGACTGATATATCGATTCATGTTATATAGAAGATGATAAAGAATTTTGGCAACAGAACCGCTCAAGATATTTATAATGGAATCAACAGACGCTATTCCAGGAAACTTCCTCGACCGCTACATGCCAAGACCCAAAGACTTCTCGACCAGATCAACGCAGCTCCATCCCTTGAGTTTCTAAGTATTCCTCCAGGCAATAAACTCGAGAAGCTGGCAGGTGATAAGAAAGGATTCTGGAGCTTACGAATAAATGAGCAATGGAGAATCATTTTTCGTTGGGAAGCTCAAGATTTTGATGACGTAAAAATCGTGGATTATCATAGGAGATAAACAATGCTTCCAAAAAATAGACCTCCGACTCATCCAGGTGAAATGCTTCTTAAGGAATTTCTTGAACCTTCGTGTATAACACAATTAGAATTGGCTCGACATCTTGGGTGGACATATGCCAGGCTGAATGAGATCATAAACGGCCGGAGAGGGATTACTGCAGATTCTGCGCTGGCATTAGGGGATGCACTCGGCACCGGACCGGAATTCTGGTTGAATCTCCAGAGAGATTGGAACCTCTGGCATAGCATGCGTATACATAAACGGATTCCAAAGTTAAAAAAGGCTCTCTCCCAACATGCAACTACTAGCTAACTTCATGACACAATCTGCGCCCCGAACACGCTGACAACAGCCCAAGGGATCGCTTCATAATGGCCCTTGACTCGGAGTGAGAGTCCCGATCAACCGGAAGGCTAAATTTTATAACTCCATGTAATAAATAGGCAAAAAATTTCTTCCAATCCTCTGGGGTAATATTAAAAAGCCTTTATCTGAAATTTCTGATATTTCTTTATAATCACAATGTTTGTTCTTTAAATAAAACCAAAAAATAGCTCATTTAAAAAGCTTTCTCATCCCTTTGCCTGTAAATTTACCCGCACTCCTTCTAATAACTCTTTTACCTACTTTTCCTTTATGTACTGAGTCTACATCCCCTAAAATTTTTGCAAGCCAGTAAAGAAAGCCCCTAGTTTTTGTTATGTTTCCCATCCTATTTATCTCTCTTAAAACTAAATATTTTAATACCTTCTATGATGATGTGATGCAAGTACTTCTATAATTTAATCCGAATCATCTATCTTTTCAAAATAAATGTTTTTTAATATAGGCCTATTCGCCAGTTTTTTCTAGAAACCATTCTATATAATCCTTGATCTTTCCAGTAAGAAAATAAGGAAGACTGAGCAAATAGAAAAATTTTCCTTCCGGTGTCTTTGTTTTTTCAATACTAACAGGACCGGAATACATCCTAACAGCATATGTATGATCACAGCGATTTATAAATTGATGAAGTGAACGAAGAGTTCCTGATTTGCCCGACTTTATTTCCAGGGGAATAACATATCTATCAAATTGAACCAGGAAATCTACTTCAGCACTTGACTGTTTTTTTTCTCTTACCCAAAAAGCTGGCTTTTTCAATATCGATATATCAGAGGCCAATAACTCCTGCCCTACGATATGTTCGGCCAGTAATCCTTTATAGAATGAGTGAAGGTCGTCAAATTTGAAAAATAATGTTTGGAGGCCATTTACATAGTTTAGTATACCAGTATCAAAAAACTGAAGACGGGGAGATTTTTTTTTATCCACCATAATTGGAATTTTCGTAGTTATAGTAGGATAAAGCAAGTAAAGAAGCATCGCCCTTTCAAGGTTTTTTAAAGCTTCTCCTACTTCTCGAGATTTATAATTTGAGTTTCCGAATCCAGCAAATGCAATTCGTCTACCTGCTTCTAGAGGTGCACTTTCTATACAATGTTTTATGATGTTTCTCATTGTTTCATTTCTCGCATATTTACTTACATCGTCTGTATATCCGGTTAAGAGTGATTGAAAAATTGGATTTAGATCGCTTATGGTTTCTGTCCGCCTGTATTTATCAATAATCTCTGGCATGCCACCAACGAGAGTATATGTATGAAAAAGTTTAAAGAGCATTGGATATCCAAATTCAGGAAAAGGAACATCGTCCAGCAGCTCTAAAGCATTATGTTCCCCGATAGCCTCAAGGAACTCTTCAAATGTCAGAGGATAAATGAAGAAAAATTGAACTCTCCCTACAGGGAAACTAATTTGTTTGGATTCAAGCATGACTTCAAATAAAGAACCCGCAGCAATTACAAATATGTCTTGTAGTTCCTCATAAAAGTAACGTAGAGCTGAAACAGCTTCAGGAGAGTTCTGGATTTCATCAATGAAGAGAAGGAATCTGCCTTTTTTTTTAGTAATATTTTTATATAAGAATATTGCCTGGAGCAGTTCTTTAATTTTTAAATTTCTCCTGAATAAGTCCGCATCATCATGTTTCTCCAGATTAAGGTAAATATACTGGTCAAATTGCTCTGAGAAGATATTTACAGCGGTTGTTTTACCCACTTGTCTTGCTCCCCTTAGTATCAAGGGCTTTCTGTTCTCAGAGTGGGTCCATTTATTTAACTGTGAAATAAACTTTCGTGTGAAGGGTTTCATTTTGGATCTGCTCCTCCTGAAACTTGTAACAAAGTCAAGGTAATTATTCCATTTTTCTGTAACAAAGTCAACCTAAATTAATCGAAATATTGTAATAAAGTCAGCCCAAAAAAATTTTTATTACTGAGACTCGAAGACACTATTATTCGTCCATGTTAATTCCGGACCGGAATTCTGGTTGAATCTCCAGAGAGATTGAACCCACTCTCCTCTGAGGTTCCCGTACTGGTTAGATACCTTGCCCTCGGTCTCATCAAAGGAAAGCTTCTTGAGGGAGAGTATGGGTCTTGCATTTACTGCTCAAATGATATATCCTGTCAGAAGTGTGGCGTCCCACTTCTGACAAAAAGCTTAATTAACATATTATGCAATCTATTCATAATCAAATACTTGCACGAATAAGAGGGAAAGGACGGGGTTACGCGTTTTCAAGCAAAGACTTTCTTGATCTTGGCAACCGGAATCCCATCGATAAAGCTCTTTCCAGATTGTACGCACAGGGACTCATTCGCCGGGTGACGACCGGGATTTATGACTTACCGCGGGAGGAAGAAGAGTTAGGAGGCAGATTGAGTCCAGACATACATCAAGTGGCGCGAGCGATAGCACGGAAGAATGGGGTACAAATTCAACCGGCTGGCGCTCTGGCAGCAAACCTGCTTGGACTCTCAACGCAGGTACCAGCGAAGATTGTTTACCTTACGAATGGCAAATCGCGGATTATCAAAATCGGTACCCGCCCTCTGATATTCAAGCGCGCAGAACCTCGGGAGATGAGGCCCGGAAGCGAGATCGGTGTTCTCGTCACTCAGGCTTTTCGCTTCTTAGGGAAAGAACGAATTGAGAAAAAGGTGATTAATTATCTCCGGCGGCAACTTACCAATGCTGATCATAAAAAATTATTAAAGGATGCCAGATATATGGAGGATTGGATTTGGGAAGCGGTTCGACGAATCGCCTCTAAAAGAGAATCGAAGGAGGATTAAACTTGGACGGTGTAGCAGTACGAGACGCTGGCTTTCGGGGACGGTTATTCGAAGAGACTGGCAGCCAAATGAACCTGGATCCTCTCATCGTGGAAAAGGATTTCTGGGTTTGTTGGACTTTGCAACGTCTATTCAATCTGCCCAATCTGCAGGAGCATCTAATATTCAGAGGCGGAACAACGCTATCGAAGGTTTATGGAGTTATTCATCGTTTCTCTGAAGATATTGATTTGACACTAAACAGGGAGTTTTTCGGATTTAGAGGTGAAGAAGATCCGGCAAACATCATGAGCACAAAGCAACGCGATAAATCGATCAATAGGATGGTTGATATTTGCAGACAATATGTTAAATCGGATTTACAGCTTCAGCTTGAGGAGATATTCGCATCCAAATTGAAAATTAGCGATGATTTGTGGGAACTCGTTATTGACGAACAGGATGAGGAGGAACAGACTTTGCTCTTTTTTTACCCCAAATCAGTGAAACCTGCTTCCGGATTTTACGTAGACCCTACCGTTAAACTGGAGTTCGGCTCCCGAGCAGACACATGGCCGACCAATAAGGCCATGGTTAAACCTTATGCCGCAGAATTCTTTCCCGATGTTTTTGAAAATAATAGGGAATGTGAAGTCATCGCCTTAACAGCTGAACGCACCTTCTGGGAAAAAGCTACCATACTTCATCAGGAAGCGAATCGTCCTGCGGAGAAGCGGTTTAAACCGCGTTATTTTCGCCATTATTATGACCTGGCCATGATGGCTCAAAGTCCTTTACTCAACAAAGCTATAAGAAACTATGACATATTAGAGGCAGTAGCCCGGCATAAGAAACTTTTTTTTCGATGTGGGTGGGCGAGATACGATGAAGCAAAACCAGGGACGTTGCGTCTATGCCCGCCTGATTTTCGACTCCCAGAGTTGCAAAAGGGCTTCAATAACATGCAGATAATGATATTCGGAGACTCTCCGTCATTCAAGGAAATTATGGATATCCTCTCTGAGCTGGAATCGACTATTAATAGTAGGTAATAAATGATGAATAGCAGTGATCAATTTTTAACAAATGGAGTCTCATCTTCAATGATTGGCGGGTGGGAAGGATCTAATGAGACTCGAAGACACTACCTGTAACTACTTCTCACCCCTAACCTAATTATTTCAACCCATATTCCCCATATTAAACACATAAATTACTTATCAAAATCACAAGTTCTCAATAATTGGGGGTAGATTATATTTGTGACTAATCACTGGATTCCTGCTACCCGCCTTCGCGGGCACAAGCTTCGCAGAGCCTGCCCCTGTGAAAACAGGGGAATGACTGACACGTACACTCAATCGTCATTCCCGCGGAGGCGGGAATCCATAGCTACTACCCACACTTATTGAGAAGTTACTCAAAATCACCCTAAGTTCTTATCATATAACAAGATAGAGTGAGTTGCTTTCTAATAGAATCAGATGGAAAGGACTACGCTTCAGCTAATGGCCTACCTGTAATGTTCAAAAATCTTCCCGCCCCATTAGAGCCGGTGCACGATTTCTCTTAAGTGAATACTCTGATCAACTCAGATTATCTGTTTTTGTTTATCAAATGATAGCTGCTTACCTGGAGAAGTGTTTTACTAATTCAAATACATCACAGAAAACAATATTCCCCATATCAACTTTGTGACAGAGAAAATTCTGGGTTTTGTCTTTGGCAACAGCTGTTGGACCGAGTCTATCTTAAACTTGATGGGTTGGAACTTTTGGTTGTTTGTTGCTCTTTTCTAGCCGTTGACTTTGTCGTTTTGGGAGTGATACTCTTATTTGAGAATTTCAGCGGGTGGAAATTATGGAAAATCGGACAAGATTCGATACAACTCCAAAAACCAAATTTTTATAACAAACCCAAGAGGAGGAATACTATGAAACGGCTTAAATCCACAAAAATTTATTTTATTCCCGGCTTTATTACTCTCTTGACTCTGCTCATTTTCTTTTCGCCCTCAGCCTCATTTTCACCGGAAGATCAGAATTTTGAGTTTGAATCCTGTACGAGTATTATTGTTGGCAAATTAGCGTCAATCGACGGATCTACCATGACCTCTCATTCGTGTGACAGCGGCACGGATCGCACTTGGATCAACGTTGTTCCCCGCAGAAAGCATAAACCAGGGGAGATGTGCAAGATCTATTTTCAGTCCAAAAGGATAAAAGGGCCTGATCATCCGGACAGATTTGGTCTGGGAGAAATTCCTCAGGTTCCGGAGACATATGCATATATCAATACTGCCTATCCAGTTATGAATGAGTACCAGTTGGCAATCGGAGAAACCACTTTTGGAGGAAAGCGTGAACTCAGGAGTAAAGAAGGCCTGATAGATGCTCCGGAACTTTATCGTTTAGTTCTAGAGAGAGCCAAAACAGCCAGAGAAGCTATCAAGGTTGCCGATGAGTTGACGAAAAAATATGGTTACATCGATGGCGGAGAATGCTTTACTTTTGCAGATCCAAAAGAGACCTGGCACTTCGAGATTTTGGGCCCCGGAAAAGGGAAAAAAGGAGCCGTCTGGGCTGCCCAGCGTATACCCGATGATAAAATTGGCGTTTCAGCCAATGCCAGCCGGATCAGAGAGATAAATCTCAAAAACAAGGATTATTTTCTGGCCTCAGATAATATCCATTCTCTGGCTGTGGAGATGGGCTGGTGGAACTCTGAAGGCGGCAAGCCCTTTGAATTTTGCTATACATACGCTTCAAGGAGAAGTATGGGTTCACGCCGCCGGGAATGGCGGGTATTAAGTTTCCTGGCTCCATCTCTTAAATTGGATCCTAACTCAGAGAATTTTCCATTTTCTGTCAAACCCGATAAAAAAGTATCTGTTAAAGATATACTCAAGATTTTCAGGGATTCCTATGAAGGGACAGAATTTGATATGACTAAAAGCCTGACGACTGTTAACAGGAAGGGGGAAACTATTAAAAGCCCGATTGCCTGCCCCCATATGAATGGAGAATTGAGGAAGCTATTTAATGTTAAGCGGGAAAGGTCAATATGTTCGCCGTCTGCGACTTATCTTCAGATCACCCAATCAAGGGAATGGCTTCCGGATATAATAGGAGGAGTTGTCTGGCTTGGATATGATAATCCTGCAACCACTTCCCATATACCCTTTTATTGTGGAATTTCCAGAATGCCTGATTCGTACATGGTTGATGGACGATGGGGCTATAGGACGGATTGTGCCTGGTGGGCATTTAGAAGGGTCAGCAAACTGGCGCTGTTCAGGTGGCAGGATATGACAAAGGATATAGAGAAAGTCTGGAAGGAAATCGAAGACAAGGCTTTTACCGACCAGGAGAAAATCGAGGCGGAAGCCTTAGTTTTGTATAAAAAAGACAAGCAGAAGGCGAAGGAATTTTTAACGAAATACTGTATCGATATGGCCAATAGAGCCGTGGTTGCGTATTGGAATCTCGGCGACAATCTTTGGTCGAAATATGACAGGTATTTTTAATAAATAACTGAAAAACCATATTCCTATCCCTCGCCCAAGGCTCAGTTCTCAGCCACAGATTTTAAATATTTGACGGGAGTGTGACATGTTCATTCTACATGCAACTACTTCTCACCCCTAACCTAATTATTTCAATAATCCAAAAGCGGCAAATATTTATTTCTTGATCTTAGGAGAGTTGCACCTGGAGCAGGGCGTATAACCTCTTTTCCATTCATGAAAAGTGAGATTGCCGCGTCACTTCGGACTCGCAATGACAGTACAAATTGAAACTGATCCCTTTCTTTTTCATCCAAATGTCAAATGTTGAGATGCGACCCCTTTCTTGTTCACAAACCGAGAAAACATATATTCAGCGATTTGTTAGCTTTTGGTAAACATCACGTCTATGACCTACCTTTATAATCCATACAGTTAATTTATCATCTTGAATTGAATAGATAATGCGATAATTCCCCTGTCTAATTCTATACTTTTCTTGATCAGACAGTTTTTCATGGCCCGATGGTCTGGGATCCTCAGACAGTGTATCTATTTTTTTGATAATTCGCTTCAGGTCTTTATTTGGTATTTTTTCTATATCTTTTAATACCGACTTTTTAAAATATATTTTATATGCGCCCATCTTTTTTTAGTTCTTTAAGAACATCTTCGAATGAAATTAGAGGTTCATTTGCTCTCTTTTCAAACGCAGCCAAATCCTCTGCATCCTCAGCAAGAGATATCCTGATAGCTTCATCAATAAGTTTGGACATTGATTTGGATGTCTCCATGGATTTGATCCTTAATGCTTTATGTAAAATTGGATCAAGATATACAGTTGCTCGTTTAGATAATGTGCTCATAATAACCTCCTTTTTACATTTCGATAACATTATAACGTTATAGCGTTTTGACGTCAAGTTGTTTTTTATTTTGATAGTTATGTGTAAAGAGGAGGAAGAAAATCCATTTGCCCCCTTTTTTAATCTATTACATCTGTCAAATGTCAAGAATCGATTCCTCATCGGACTTAATTTCGGATTCATCTTCGATATAACTAGCTCCATCGCTCCATTTAACGATTTTGTTTACTGCCTTTCTCCTCCTCCAAGCCTTAAGATATCTAAACAGTAGCGGGGATTTCCAGCTAATCAAAATACCTGCCAGAATAATAATGTAAATTCCCCGCAAAATACCATGAAAAAACAGAAACTTACCAATTCCTTTAGGGATACATACTATCCATTGTAAGACCGGCCCCGAGAACACACCAAGTTTTTGTAAGATTACACTCAATGATACACTTGACCCTGCATAAGCAAGGTCTACCGGATTATCCGGTATGCTTAGAAATAATTTAATTGCCTCAAAGCCTATTGACCCGCTGAAATATGGTCTATCGCCTACGCACCATTTGTTGACACCAATGACATGTCCCTCCAGATTCAGTAGCGGTCCTCCACTCGAACCTTCATAAACAGGAGCGGAATTAAAAATCCCTTGAATTCCTCTATCGCTAAAAACTGCATAAACAAAACCATAAGTAGCAATGTATTTATGCTTCTTATAATTATACCCAATGGCTATTAAAATTTGATTTCGAACTATTTCTTGTTCTTTGTCTAATTCGAGATGTTTTTCACCACTATCATTAATCATTAATAAAGAAAGATCCATATCTTCGTCCATTTTTAAAATACTCACTTTATTGTATGTCCTAACACTTGAGATGACCTGGGCTGAATAGGCATCTTCCATTACATGTGCACAGGTAAGTATTTTTCCAGAAGCAACAAAGAATCCACTACCGCTGTAAAGCCTTTCTCCTGTTTTATTATAAGTATTAATGTGAACAACACACTGAACAACGTTTTTAACTGCTCCTGAAAAAGGCCACACCTGGCTTAAAACAGGACGAATTGAAAATACCGTTAAAGTTAGAATAAAAAATAAAACATTAACGGCTTTGCTTTTGTGTTTATTCATATTCAGTTTCTACAAAAATGACACATCCAAATGTCAAATGTTGAGACGCGACCCCTTTTTTTCATTTTTTTCATCCAAATGTCAAATGTTGAGACGCGACCCCTTTCTTTTCAGTAAGTAATTTATTCAACATGGGTGGGTTTGATGAATCAAACCCCTTCTATGATGATGTGATGCAAGTGCTTTTTTTCATCCTCCTTTCTATCTTTCTTAAATTCTCTTATCCTTAGGTCTTGTGAACCAATCTTCTATTTGTGCCCTTAACTTAATTGCTAAGTCCGCACACACCGTAATATCAGGTCCCGGCTCCTTAACCTACACAAGAACGCAACCCTAAAGGTTCGTTAAGGGGTTTATAAGGCAGCCGATTCCTTTTTCTTTACTTCCCATTCTCTCTTATAAGGCTCATAACAACGCTTTTCTTTTAATATCTTATATATGATCGTCAACAAACGCTTTGCTGTTGCAACTTTAGCTACGTTAGCATTCTTCCTTCTGGCCCGTTTATCGTAAAAGACTTTTAATTCAAAATCTTTCCTTGTAGCCGGTATAACAGCTTCCACTGCTGCCCATCTCAACCACCGATTCCCTCCCTTGATGAGTTTTCCATGATAAGTCCTATTCCCTGAACTGTGTGTGGATGGGATCACCCCAGCATAACTGTGAAGATTGCCTGCAGAATCAAACCTTCCTATATCTCCTATCTCTATCGCTGTCAACACTGACAAAAAGGTCCCAAAACCAGGTACCGTATCTATGAGCTGCGCCTCTGGCATCTCCTTGTACAAGCTCTTAACCAGCTCATTCGATTCCTTTATCATCTCTTCTAAATGGCGATATGTCTTAAGTAATGCTTCAAGCAGCTGCTTATCGGTCGAAGGTAGTTCTATCCGCTTCAACACCTCCATCCCTCTCTTTGAGAAGAGATCCTTTATCTGATTTAAATCTCTCAGAACCTCCTCACTTTGTTTCGCTATCAATGCATGTATCCGGTTCTTAACCCGCGTCAAACTCTCTACAAAAAACGCCCTCTGGCGCATGACACGCTGAGCCCTCTGGTTCTCTCCAGAACGACGATACACCTCCGGTATTAAATCCGTACGAAGTAGATGAGCCAGTATCTTTGAATCTCGCTTGTCTGTCTTGATCTTCGCTTTGGCTATTGCTTTTACCTCAGATGGATTGGCGATCTTAACCTCCACCCCAAGCACTTCCAATAAATCTACCATCACGTAACTTGAAAAACCAGCCTCTATCACTGCCTCTACTTTATCTCCTGCTCCATTAAGAAACTCCTCTACTTCAATGCGATTATTCATTACCCTGCCAGCTTTTAGTATTTTCCCTTTCTCATCCATTAATGTCATGTGCGAGTATTGCTTATGATGATCAATACCCATATAATTCATCTGATGCACCTCCTAAATTTATTTTTTAAAACTCATGGGTAATCTATCACAAATAGACACCCATTTGGAGGTGCATCACATCATCATGTTACCTACAGAATTAATAATCATCCTCATTTTATATTTTTTTTGAGTTTATAAGGTCAAATCCCAGTAATTGATTTGACAAAATTTAAGGTTTAATGCTATAAATTTTTTGGAGAAAATTCATGCAAGCTCGTGTTTTAAAAGAAAAAGACACGCAGATTCTTAACTTAATCGTCGAAAACTATTTAAAGATCGGAAAACCCGTAAGCTCTGCAGTTATTTCCCACAGAAGCCCTGTGTCTATTTCCCCAGCCACAGCGAGAAATATAATGAAAAAGCTAGAAGAACATGGTTTTCTTTCTCAGCCTCACACATCAGCAGGTCGTGTCCCAACAGACAAGGGTTTGAGGTTTTATGCTAACAGCCTGCTTGAAGAGACCATTATTCCAGAAAAGCACATTGATTTTATAACAGAAGGTTTTTCCAATGTTAAAGGGGATATTAATACTCTCCTTAACCAGGTATCTAAGACTTTAGCTGAATATTCGGATAATTTAGGATTTGTTCTTCCTCCGAGGATCTCAAGGATAAACTTTCATCATGTCCGTTTTATCAGTATATCCGAAGACAAGGTTATGATTATTTTACTTAGTTCTTCGAACTTTGTTTTAACTGAAATTGTCCAAACAAATACATATTTTACACAAGAGGAGCTTGATAAAGCCGCTCATTATATCAACCAAAGCTTCAAAGGGAAGAATTTTCTTTTTGTTCGTAATTATCTTCTCCAGGAACTTCCAAGATATAAGATAAGATATGAAGCCGTAATTAATAAATTGATTTCTCTTCTCAAGACTTATATGTCTCAAGAAGAGTTAAGAGGGCAGATCTTTTTACAGGGAGCACCAAAGCTTTTGGAAAAACATGAGCTTTTTGATATGGATAAGTTAAAGGCACTTTTTCAAAATTTTGAAGAGAAGTCGAAACTCGCTAAGCTTCTCTCTGATTTTATCAGCCTTGACAGGGTGAAAGTATTGATCGGTTCTGAATTAAATGTTCCTGATATCTCAGATTGCTCCCTGGTGCTTTCCCACTATGGATACCACAGCCAGGTTTTGGGATCCTTAGGTATAATTGGGCCGAAAAGAATTCAGTATAAAAAGATCATTCCATTGGTGGATTCTGTTGCAAAACAGTTAAGCCAAACAATAAGTTACATTCAGTAGGGAGGCAAGATGGTAAAAAAAGCTGAAACAAAACCATTACAGAAAAAGAAAAAAGAACTGGAGGATGAAGCAGAAATAGAATTTATAGTCGAGAAAAAAAAGATCCCTAAACAGGGTCAAAACATTATTAAGAGTTTAAAGGACAAGCTGAAGAAAAGGGAATCAGAAGTCAGATTCCTCAAAAAGGAAAATGCCAGGCTGAGAGAAGAAAACTTGAGAAAAGTAGCTGATATGGAAAATTTGAGAAAAAGGCTGGCACGGGAAAAGACTGAATTTTATCAATATGCGCTTTCCGAATTTTTAAAAGAACTTTTTACTGTTCTGGACAATTTTGAGAGAGCTCTTGAAGCTACGGATCAAGCAAGTAGCAAGAGTTTCCGAGAAGGCATTGAGATGATATATAAACAGTATCAGGATCTTTTAAAAAAACAAGGTGTTGAGCCTGTAGAGACAGAAGATAAAAAGTTTAACCCCCGCTTGCATCAAGCCTTTATAACAGAAGAGTCTGAAGATGTTGAAGAGCCCGAGGTCACTGAGGAATTGCAGAAAGGATATACTCTTCATGACAGACTCCTTCGTCCTGCTCTCGTCAAAGTCGTGGTTCCCAAAAAGGATAATAAATAATGGGGCGTATTATCGGAATCGACTTGGGAACGACAAATTCTTGTATGGCTTATCTCGAAGGAGGACAGCCAAAAGTCATCCCAAATCTGGATGGTCTGCCAACAACGCCTTCTGTTATAAGTTTTCCTGGTAATAACGAAGAACTGATTGGAGATTTAGCCTTGAGGCAGGCCACAACCAATCCTAATAATACTGTGTTGTCTATCAAGAGAATCATAGGGAAAAAATTCGATTCAAAAGAAGTGAAAGATACAATAAAGAAAATGGCTTATAAGTTATCAGAAGCGCCTAATGGCGATGTAATGGTCTCCCTAGATTCTTTATTGGTTAGTCCTCAGGAAATATCAGCGAAAATTTTAAGCTATTTGAAAGAATGTGCTGAATCATTCTTTGGCGAGGAAGTCACTGAAGCCATAATTACTGTTCCTGCAAACTTTGATGACCATCAGAGAAAAGCAACTAAAGATGCAGCGACAATCGCCGGCATGGAAGCACTGAGGATTATAAACGAACCAACTTCTGCAAGCCTGGCTTATGGACTTAATAAAGAAATTAACGCAACTGTTGCTGTTTATGATATGGGAGGGGGAACTTTTGATATTACTTTATTGGAAATCAGCGAAGGCGTTTTTCATGTTTTAGCCACTAATGGAAATTCTTTTCTGGGGGGAGAAGATATTGACAATATAATTGTTGACTGGCTTATAGATGAATTCAAAAAGGAACATAATACTGATTTATCACAGGATATATTAGTCCGCCAGAGGATAAAAGAAGCCGCTGAGAAAGCAAAACGAGAGCTTTCTTTTTCGCTTGAAAGCGAAATCCATCTCCCCTTTATTCGATCTGAACAAGATGGTTCAAAGCATATTAAAAAAACTCTCACCAGAGAATTATTAGAGAGTTTGGCGAACGACTTGATCGCTAAAACGTTTCCGTTTGTAGAACGTGCAATTCAGGACAGTAAATTGAATCCTGGAGATATCGACGAGGTTATTTTAGTCGGAGGGCAAACCCGAATGCCCTTGATTAAGAAAATGATAGCCGATTTTTTCGGTAAAAAACCAATAGAAAGCATTAATCCTGATGAAATCGTGGCTTTAGGAGCAGCTGTTCAGGCGGGGATTCTAAAAGATAAGATGGAGGAATCAGTTATTCTTCTTGATGTTACTCCTCTATCCTTAGGAATAGAAACAGAAAATGATACTTTTATCAAATTAATCGAAAGAAACACAACTATCCCAACCAGTAAGAAGAGGGCTTTTACAACTGTAAGACATAACCAGAGGCGAGTGCGGATCCATGTTCTTCAGGGAGAGAGTGAAAAAGCCTCTGGAAATATGTCTTTGGCAAAATTTGATCTTGTTGGAATCGAGCCTGCACCAGGCGGGGTTCCCCAAATTGATGTAACTTTTGATATAGATGCTGATGGAATTGTTAAAGTTTCCGCTAAGGATGTAAAAGCAGTAAGGGTTCAGAAGATATTAGTTAAACCTTCATCAGGTCTAACCCCGGAAGAGATAGATAAAATTATCGAAAAGGCTCAATCCAAAGAATTCGAAGAAGAAGAGGAAGAAGAAAAGGAAACAAAAGAGGTTGAGATTGAAGAAACAGAGGAAGAAGAAGAAACAGAGGAAGAAGAAGAAACAGAGGAAGCGGAAAAAGAAGAAATAAAAAAAGAAGAAGACAAAGAAGAAAAATGACTAAAAGAGATTATTATGAAACCTTAGGAATCTCACGGAACGCGACTGCAGAAGAGATTAAAAGATCTTATCGTCAATTAGCCCTTAAGTGTCATCCTGACAGGAATCCTGGCGACAAAGAAGCAGAAGAGATGTTTAAAGAAACAGCTGAAGCTTACAGCGTCCTTATTGATCCTGAAAAAAAATCTATTTATGACAGGTTAGGTCATGAAGGATTAAGAGGTGAAGGATTTAGCGGCTTTTCAGGCTTTAATTCTTCTATTTTTGCAGATTTTGAGGACATTTTAGGGAATTTTTTTAATTTTAGCTTTGGTGATTTTTTTGGAACCGGACAGCGGACAAGAGCGCGCTATCCCCAAAGAGGAAGGGACCTGGCTTTGGAATTTGAAGTTACTTTAGAG
>Ga0209979_1001033_pt1 | contig 32769 bp, 28 predicted proteins | sample AnhtaG_FD_183114 | JGI IMG/M metagenome (GOLD analysis project Ga0209979, IMG submission 183114) | Deep subsurface microbial communities from Anholt, Denmark to uncover new lineages of life (NeLLi) - Anholt_01485 metaG (SPAdes) (version 2) | ecosystem: Environmental > Aquatic > Marine > Oceanic... | reverse complement strand
TAAACATAAGTTTTTAGCCAAAATATTGCCTATTTCTTGGGTTGCTAAAGAATCGTATACATTTATGATAATGTGGTCTTTTTTAAACATTCCTGTAAGCCCCCCGTATCCCATAACCGTTAAAGCCTCGAGAGTTCCCAAGACGACTTCCTTTTTAGTCTCCATAGGATCGTTACTCCAATCCTTGTTAGTAAAAAACTTCTCCAAAAATATTCTGCCCAGAGATTTCCCTACCCATATCAAGATATCATCGGCGTTTGTTCCAGCAAATTCGCAAAATTCCATTATTTCATTTGGACGGAGCATTACAAGCCTCATATTTTTATCTTTTTCGCCTAAAAATAGTTGTCCTTCTTTTTCCTCAATATTTATCTGCAATTCTTTTTTGAGACGTTTAAACATAATTAAATCCTTTTATTATTGTTATATCTCTCAACGAGCAATATCATTAAACAAATTTAATATAATAGAAATTTAATCGGCTAGGCTTATAAATTTATTGATAAATCAAAATTTGTATAGATTTTCTAAGCTGAGACCAAGGTAAAAATCGTGTCTAATACTTTTTCAATATTATGGCTAGTTTTAACAGATGTAAAAATAAATTTCCAATTGTTATGCTGTAAACTATCAAATTCAAAGAAGTCTATGATTTCTTTTTCCGTTCTTTTTAATTGTTCATCATTATTGCTATCGTTATGATTAATTAAATCAATCTTATTCCCAAGAATTAAAAGAGGAGTATCCTTTAGATCATTTTCGTTATATATTTTCCAAAACTCGGTTTTTGATTCGTCAAAGCGTAATTGGTTGGCAACATCGATTATAAAAATAATTATGTTTGAATCTTGAAGGCCTAACAACCATTTTTCCCTAAAAGTGCTTTGCCCTGGACTATCCCATATTGAGAGAAGCCCATCTTGTCTCTGGATATACTCAATGTTAAATCTTTTGCTCGGCGTAAAAAAATTGTCGTTAAACTTACCTGTTTTAATTCTCCTAGTAAAGGAACTTTTTCCAACTTCGTCTATTCCAAAAAGAAAGACCTTTGTAAACAATCCCGAGGGATGAAAGGAAACTTCATGAGCTTTTTCAAGAGTTTCATCCCCATATCTTTTTATATCAATAAATAAGGTTATTAAGAAGTTTTCTATTTCGATATCGTCTTTAAAAGAGCAGCATCTTTCAATGTTTAACAATTCGTTAGACATATCAACAAAAATTTCTCGATAATCGTAAGGATTATCTTCTTTTTCAAATACTAATCCGATAAGCATTTCAGCATTAATGCATATAGTATAAAGGTTTTGGTTTCCAATCAATTGAGAAACGGGATTACCAATTACAAACGGAATAGAAGTGTTCTGCGTAGAATGTTCTCTACTTTCTGATTTGAGACTTTCGCAACAATTATCTTTTAAGGATTCCTGTTCGTGTCCTTGGATGATTTGTAACACTATTTCTTTATTATCCTTTTTGTGTATGTCTTCGGGATAGCTATAAATATCAAGACTATCTAAATCAAGATGATTTTTGCGCTTTAACAAAAATATTTTAGATAACAAAGAAGTTTCCTAATCAATTATTCCCTTAAGGAAGTAAATAAAAAATGCTTAAAAAAAGTTTTGTATTAACGATGTTCTTTCTTATAAACTTCATACTATTGACCCCTTAATAAGCAAAAAGGAAAAGCTTAGCTAGCGCAAAAAAAGCTTGATAAAATAAATTTTTAAGGATCGGAATTTTCTTCAGAAGAATCAGCTTCTTGTTCTGGATCGTCATTTTGAACTTCATTAGAAGATTCTATAGGTTTGTCTGCCCTATTATCATTAGAAGGTTCTATAGGTTTATCTGTTCCTTTATCAGGAGATTCTCCAACGGGAGTATCACAGACGGGGCATTTTTTCCATCCCGGTCTTAAACTATATCCACAACTAGCACATTCTACCATATCTTGATCGGGTTTCCACTCAGGAATATTTAGCCCCCCTCTTCTTCTTTTTTCCGCTAAATCTTGCAAGTCCTCTTCTTTCCATACTTCCATCCCCTCAGGGATTCCCGAACCGCGCTCTTCAGCTAATTTATGCAAGTCTTCTTCCTTCCAAGTTGGAAGGTTTGGTTGTGTAGCTAACCTTTTTTGAGCTTCGCTGGCGAGCTCTTCAGCAGTCCAACTTTTTAATTCTTGACCCCCTGGCGTTCTAACCCCTCCACTTGGAGGGCCAGATACCTGTCCCCCGGAGATAGGCTGTTGTGGCGCTGGTGAAGGAATCTGACAAGATGCAGCAGACAATTTTAATAAAGCTTCAAAACAATTTCCAAACCGGGACTGTCCTTGACCTTCATCAGAAATAAGAACGAGACTTTTTTTTTCGGAAGGAAGAGGAACTATAATACTACAAACAGCAACATCTGATTTACTCCTCTCAGATTCTATAGCAGTCGTAATATTTCCCATGGAGTCGTTTAAATCAGAATCCTTCATCAAGAAATCACAAATTGGGTCGCCGTGTCTTTGAAATTCTTCGTGATATTTCGATAATTGATTTTTAGTAATCGTAGAATCTAGTGAATTAATTATAGCACTCACATAGGGAAAAATGTGAGATTTAGGTTCTTTCTGGGATTCCTCAAGTTTATATCCCCCTAGATCAACATTTCCCGTAAAAGGTGCGAACAAAGGTTCTTGACCTTTAATTTTCCCATATACGGTTGTTCTGCCAACAAAACATTTTACTTCCCCGTAATAGGCAATAGCACTATCCATTAGTTGAACTTTGTCATAATACGATATACGAGGAATAGTACGAAAAATGACTTCAGCCCAAGGAAGTTCTTTTACAGGAATTATGGCAACACAAGTCTTAATAATTAATTCTGATAATTTTTTAAGATATTCTTTAAGTTTTTTTTTAATTTCTTTATATTTGTCTTTTTCTAATTCAGCCTCAGCCTTTTTCATAAACTCTTTGAACTTTTCTTCATTTTTTTTAACAGATCCCCCATAGGACTTTACGTCTCCTACGATATTATCTTTTAAAATGGAGGTAGCATCGTTTACGATGTCACTTTGTAATTCTGTAAGTTCTTCTACTAAATAATTACTTACATCAAAATCCAGACTGTTTATAAAGATTTCAAACAATTTTGCTTCAGACAATTTTAAAACCTTCCTATTTAGATTTAATAATCCTATAATTATAGGAACGATTTGAATATAAAAATTTATTTAAAACACAATCATTTCACTATTAGAGATTGACGTATAATATTTTTAAAAGAGATGGAATGAGAAAGTGAATGGTAAGAAAATTAACGTCTGTTTTAGCTCAAAAGTTTCTATTGAGGTCCAAAATCATTTGAAAGAACGTTTAAAAACGCTTTCAAACGTAAAACTCATGTTTCCAGAAGATACATCGGATGACTATCTAAAAAACATAGTTTCGGATGTAGATGTTCTAATCGGATGGAGACCGTCTAAAATTTTATTAGAGTCCGGGAAAAAATTGAAGGTATTTATTAATCCAGGAGCAGGTGTTAAACACCTACTAGATTTATTTATTGAATTAAATAGATTTAGAAAAGTTTTCCTAATCAACGGTCATGGAAATTCCTATTTTGTTGCTCAACATGCTGTAGCATTACTCCTAACACTTACCAATAAAACTATACCACATCACATTTGGATGAAAGAAGGAAAATGGAGGACTGGTGATAAGGATGCTTCTTCGATTCCACTGCGTTTTCGTGAAGTTGGGTTGTTAGGTTATGGTGCGATTAACAAAAAAGTTCATCAATTTCTTGCTGGTTTTGACATAAAATTTCATATTCTAAGGAAAAATTGGAGTAAACAAAAAGATAAATTACCGACAGAAGCTAAGAAATATAGTATTACTGAGTTAGATAATTTTTTAAAAGAAGTAGATGTTTTAATAATAGCTATCCCACATACTTCACAGACTTCGGGATTGATTAAAGCAAGAGAGCTTAAACTTTTAGGTCCTAAAGGTCTGATTATCAATGTTGCAAGAGGAGATATAATAAATCAAAAAGATTTATACAACGCCTTAAAAAATGAGTCAATTTTGGGGGCCGCTATAGATGTTTGGTACAATTATCACCCAAAAGCTAACAAAGGAGGTTTAAAATATCCGTACGAATTTCCTTTTCATAATCTCGATAATATTGTTCTATCTCCGCATAGGGGCTATTCCCCTTTTAATGATCTCTTACGATGGGATGAAGTTATTGAAAATATTAATCGAATAAGTCAAGATCGAAGTGATTTAATCAATATTATTGATCTGAAAGAAGAGTATTAAAATGTTAATTAAACATATGTCAAAAGGAGTTAAAATATTCTTTAATCCTATGAAAAACCAATAGACCTATAATGCTTCGAAGCTTTAGAGAACAAGAGAGATATTAGGGTAGAATAATTAACCATGAGCAATTACTTATAAAAGATTATGCACATGAACGCCTCATTTGTAATAAGAACTATATTAATTTAAGCTCTGCTAATTTCCGCATTTTCTCGCGAAAAAGAGGATATATAAATTTTTTTACGGATTTAAAAGTTGGACATTAATTGCATTATCATAATTAAAAAAAAATTAAAAAAAATTCAGATACCATAAAAAATTTTCAAAAATATTTTCATATATTCTTTTAAAATGATAATCTTTAACTTTAGCGTAATACTTAGAACCAGAATGAATTAATGGATTAAAAAACACCTCGAATTATAGATTTGGCAAAATGGATTTTATAAAAATATATTAACCCACTAAAAAAAAATATTTATATAGTATTTTGTAATAAATTATTATATAACGAATAATCAGAAAAAAATATGGTTAAGGCGATTTCATGAAAATTGTTACAGTCAATGTACCTGAAAGTTATATAGAGGCAATAAAAAAATTAATTGGGCGAGACGGATTGTACCCCAGTCGATCAGAATTGATAAGATGTGCTGTTAGAGAGTTCCTAATAAAAGAACTTAAGCTTGCTAATAATATGGCAAAATATAATGAAGTAGAAATTGAAGATTTTGACGATAAAAATTTTGTAAGAGTACCAGTAGAAACTGTAAATGAAAGATCTGAACCGGTACGAGAATTTAGAACTTATAAAATTTTAAAGAGGTTGGAACACTAAAAAGCTAAAAACATTTATTGAAGTACGGATTTTCTCATAAATAATAACAAATTTTAATTTCTTTTTATTCTTCTTTTTTTTATTCTATTAGAACTATGTGTAAATTAATGGTATTGCTAGCACTACATTTTTGTATAAATGAACAAAAATCTGTTTTTTTATGTTATACTAAAAAAAAATTTCAATATAACTAGAAGATTTTCTAAGTAATACGAATTTGATAATTTCAATTATAGAAATAATCATTCTTTAACTGTCTTTAAGTTAAATATTTAAGATAAGTAAATTCTAATTATGATATTACTAATAGTAAAGGGTGTAATAATATTTCGAGCAAAAGAATATTTCCCGATTTTATGGAGTGGGGTATCATTTCAACTGAAAACTTTGTTGGAAAAACAACTTACGATGTTCCAATTAAAAGATGGGATCCTTTATCAACTGTGACTATAAGAACTGAAGATTTTGGTCTTAGAAAAGAGAAAATTAAATTCTATGGTCATTACGCTTATTTAAGCCCCATTCGTGGGGAAAGACCAAAGGGTTTTACAAACATTGAAGAAAAAAGACAATTTTACGATTGCTCAAAGAAAATTGAGTTCAAGTATAAAGATATCTTTACATCGATTACAGAAGGAAAACCAATTCATGATGACTGGGGAAAACAATTAGGTGATGGTTTTACGATTATTATTACTGAAGATGAGAAAAGAAAAGACAATCCATTTTTAGAAATGCCCCATCAAGCCAAGAGAATACCAGAGGATTGTAAAGCTTTAACATTAATTAACAGATATCCGTCTATGGCTCGGATTGTTGATCCTGATATTGAAAAATTAATCACAGATAAATTGCCTTTACATTTGAAACTCTCGAGGGGAATAAATTTAGTTACGATTTCTAGAGATTTCTACCCTTCCTTATGCTTTGATTTAATACCTGAAGATGTATTAGCAGGAATTTTTCTTTCAATGAAAGCAGCAATTCTTTATTGTGTGGAAGAAGCGATTGAAAGAGATTATTACGATATTCCAGTAACACCCTTTTTCAACATAGGCCTTAAAGTTGGTGGCTCCCAACCTCGCATACACGGTCAAGTCTATATCGATTTGAACATGGATGGTCACGGAAGCCGATTAGAAGGTCATCTTGAAGCATTTAAAGAGATGGGGGATAATTGTCATCTTTGTCAGACATCTCACGGAGATAGCGATCGCGTAATATTAAAAACAGAATATTGGACTTTTTACACAACAGGAAGTCCAGTGAGGAACTACCACATTCGATTTCATCCAAATGAACACTTACGGAGGTTTTCTCAATTAAAAGTCAACCAGATAAGTGATTTAGCAAATATCCTTAGGATCATCTTCCAAGGTTTAGATGATATTTCAATCGACAAAAACCGAAATATTCTATTTAACTGTTGTCCCTTTCACTACGACGCAAATTTCCATCTTTTTGGAGATATAATCCCGCATGAAATCATTGGGGGCGCTGAAATGGTAGATGACATGAGAGTTGCAAGAAAATTACCCCATATCGCCGCAAAAGAGATAAGGAATTCGATTCAAAAATATATTAATTAGTGAGAGTGGAAATAGATTTATATCTATTATTCACCATATAAATAATAAAAACTTTTTTGAGAAGATTGAATTGAGAGATTGGTCTGCCATAGTTCTAGCTGGAGGTCAAGGCAAAAGGCTTTTACCTCTAACATCTTTAATTCCTAAACCGTTAGTAAAGGTAACAAACAAAGCTATGGTAGATTATGCTATTGCCCATCTGAAGTATGCTAATATAAAGCATATTATACTCGCGTTAGCGTATATGGGTAAAGAATTAAAAAGTTATATAGAAAAAACTTGGACGGCAGATAAATTAGGGGATGTTGAGTTAGAATGCGTTATTCAAGAAAGTAAGGGCACTGCTGACGCTTACCGCTTAATCAGAGAAAGAATCGATTCTGAGAATATTGTTGTTAGCATGGCTGACATTGTGACTAACCTTCCCATGGCTAATTTTATGGACTTTCACACCGAGAAAGGTGGATTGACGACAATTTCGATGAAAACCAGCGAAAGCCATACAAGTCAATATGGGGTAGTTCTTTTAGACAACAATCGTAAAATTTACTTATTTTTAGAGAAACCTGCTCCTATGGAGTTATATTTAAGCAGCATGGCTCAAAGAACGGATTTGTTTCTCCATACAAATATAATAAATACGGGAATCTATTGTTTCAGAAAGGAAATTGATCAAATACTTCAAGAAACAGGTTTGATGGATTTTGGAGGAGAAGTATTTCCATATCTCCTTGAAAATGATTATGACCTCTATGGTTTTGTACAAAATTATTATTGGCTTGATTGCGGAAACGCTCAAACATATTTGTGGGCAAATTGGGATTTATTAAGGAAGTATTCCTGGCCAATTACCCCAAATGGTGATGAATACGATGGAGTTTTTGTAATGGGAATAATTAATTCTGGGCAAAATACAACGATCGAAAAACCTTCGTGTTTTGGTGAAAACGTAGAGTTACTTAATAGATCAGTAATTAAGCCTTTAACTTCAATAGGAAATCGGGTAAAAGTTGGAGAAGATACAATTATTGAGAAAAGCGTAATATGGGACGATGTAACTATTGGTGCAGGGTGCCGAATAGACGAGTCCATTGTATGTAATAATTGCTACATAGGTGATAATGTAGTTTTACATAATGCTATTGTAGCACCAAATAGTCGAATTAGTAATGACACCCAGATAAGAGATAAAACTCTTGATTTAGGTACTGATATCTAAGCTCTAACAAATGTTCTTAGGTTTGAGGATAATTAAGCAAATCGTCTAATAATCTAGTAACCTGAAAGTTAGTAGTTTTTGAAACTTTTTTAATTATTAAATAATAATCTAATAACTTCTTTAATTCCTCATTTGTGTTTTCTATAGGCTTAGCAAGTAATTCAATAATAGCAATTAGCCACATCCATTTAATAAAATTATCAAATAATTCCTCGGTATACCAAAGTAACTGTTGAAACCGATTAACTTTTAAATATAACTGTACTTCGGGATCGCTAAAAAACAGTTGGAAAACGGAGTACAAATCTTTTTTACCATTTATAACTAAATTAGACCAATTTTGTAAACCGATCATCAATTTAATAATCGAATCTGCTTCGAGCCTCTCATCCTTTTTATCTTTGCTCAAATTATTAAGTGTGCTGTTAATATACTTAGATAACCTCCATTCATCAAATAAACTTCGACTTAGGAGAGCGTAATTATCATTTGATTCGAATCGCCCTAATTGCTGAACAATAAGATATGAAAATATAATTCCCCATTCAACTTCAGATAATGGAAGCAAGCTAATAAAAACATCTCGGTATTCCTCTGGAATTCTTAAGTCTCCTGTATTATGTTTTAATTTTAGTATAGCTTCAATTTTCAATACGATATCATTCTTAATGTCCGTATAATCCTTTTGACTTGTTGAATACTTTTTTACTTCAAGCAGGAATGCATCTAGATTATTGTATATCACTTTTGCTTCTTTTTTTACTTTTTCTGGATTTAGTAGATCTTTTAACGAGCTCGTATTGATTAAAATCTTAAAAGATTCATGCAAGGGTTGATATACAAGTTCGTGTAGAGTCTCACGTATATTAGGGACACCCTTTCCATTTAAGAGATCATGGAGCTGAGCATAATGGAAAAACTCATTATCGTTGGTAATTTGAAAGTCCATAAACAAGAACTTCTGATATGCATGTAGTTCAATATATAAACCATAATCATGGAGTTCCTTATTTCGTCTTATGTATTCCAATCCAGTAAGATGATCTTTAAAGATACAATATCCCTCTATAGGTAATTTTAGACCCTCTGCTAAGGTTCTCTGGATTATCTCTTTATTATCGTCCACTTTTTGTGCAAACCCAACTGAATTCTTGATAAAACCACTTACCTCAGCGTATTTATTGTGAAAAATAATTAATGCACACTCATTATTAACCCGGTTAGAATACGCAAAAACATCTTCGTTGACTACATTACCGGTCCAAAAGTCATACAATAAAAAATTATTAGCATTAGCATAAAGATAGCGTTTCTTCATTATCGGGAATAAAATTTCTTTATGATGCTCAAGTAAGCCTAAATTGATTTCTTCATCCCAGTAAGCCCGTCTGTATTCCATACCATACTTTTCGTGATATCCCTCGATTTGCCCATGACCAAACATTGGAAGCCCTGGCATGGTTACCAACATTACGCAAACGCCAAAGTATTTATCTCCATCGCCAAATTGCTTTATAGCGGTTTCTTCGTCTGGATTATTCATAAAATTTACAAATCTTTTAAGTATTTCTGGATCGAATTGGAGCGTATTTTTTAATACTAAACGATACATGGCGTTATCCTCGTCTCTAAGCATATTCATAAAAGCAGAATTATACACTCGATGCATCCCTAATGTTCTCACAAAAAATCCTTCAAGCAACCAAAATGCCTCTGCCAATAACAATGTATCTGGATTTTCCTTATTGATCCTGTCAACAACTTCTCGCCAAAACTCTGATGGCATCGCTTTATAAAACTCATCTTTGGAGATTCCATGCTCCGCTCTTGAAGGAATAGCGCCTCCAGTTCCAGGTTCTGGAAACCATAATCTTTGGTAATGTTTTCTCGTGAGGGTCATGGCAGCATCAAACCGAATAATAGGGAACATTTTAGAAATGTGTAAAATAGTCTGTATAACTGCTTCTCGAACATCCGGATTTAAAAAATCTAATTGTGCAGTATCATTCCATGGAAAACTCGTACCGTCATTTCCATGATAGATATACTTGGTTTCACCAGTACGAAAATTTTCATACTTAAATGTAACCGCCGCATCAGTTCTAGAAAAATATTTATCTTCCAGATAGATACCTATGTTAGGATCTCCAGATAAATTCTCACCTGAAAAACTATAAGATGGAAACGGAGAGTACGGTAGAGAGATATACCAATCGGGGTGTTCTAATACCCATTTTGAAACAATTCCAGTGTGATTAGGAACCACATCACAACCAATACGAATTCCTCTTTCTAATGCTCTACTTTTAAGATTATTATAAGAATCATAACCTCCTAAATCATGTGAGATAACATAGTCATAGGTTGAATAAGCACTTGCTTCAGCTTCGGGGTTACCACACCACCTTTTAATTGTTTTAGATGCCTGACTTCTTTCCCATAAGCCAATGAGCCAAAGTCCGGTAAATCCCCACTCTTTCAGTTCATTTAATTCTTCATTGGGGATATCATGTAATTTTGTGATTGTTCTATTGTACTTTTTCGATAATTGGTCCATCCAAACATAAATATTTTTAGCAATCATGACGACCTTTGGCATCCATTCTTTGTCATTAGTAAAATTTTCTATTTCCATAGAATCATATTCATATACTTCTGACTCTCCAGGACCTAATCCCCTTAACATCTCTTCTTCCTTTATAATATCAAGAGCAATTAAGATTTGGAACGTATATTTTCCTAATATAGATCCCCAGTTATCATGAATGTATACTAATTGTTCTCGAATTGAATGTGGATATTTTTCTAATGGTTCTTTCAACATTTCAATTAAATTTTGATTATTAGGTCCAAATTTAGCTTTTTCTTCAAAAAAATTAGTGATCTCAGGAATAATGTCTCGATAAACTGTCCGTTTCTCAAGCGATTCATCATCAAATAGCTCGATGAAAGGAGAATAGGAGGAATTCATATTTCCAAGCCAAAGATTTACAAATTCATCAACAAAATGGATTTCATTTTCGATTCCCTCAACTTTATCTTTTAAAAACTTTTCAATTTTTTCTTCCTCTCGGTATACAATATCTGGAGGAAATTCCTCTATCAAGGAGTGGAGTGCTTCTTCTAATTTAGAACTACCAATTTTATTTTTCAAATAATCATACAATTCATTATTTAACTGTAAATTTTGAGTTTCTTCTTTGTACAAATTGAACAAAAATTTATTAATTTCGTACATTAATGCCATTCCATTGAATTCACCGATTCGAATAGCAATTTCGGGATAGTTGATTAAATCTCTTTTTTGATTTAATTTTTGAACGAACATCCTAACTAAATGGATATCTCCGTTAAATTCAATATTGCCCTTTTCTGAAAATTTAAACTCAGCAAATTCGTACTTGTTCCTTGCATCTCTCGATATTTTCATGGGAATTACATCTTATTACTTTAATATTTTATTAAATGTGCCCTAACATTTAATAACAAATGTATTTTTAAACGAAAGTTATTATTTTAAAACAAGCTATACTAATTATATTTTACAATTCGACAATTCAAAACTTGAGAGGTTAAAATGACTTCACGCGTACAAAAGTTAGATGAACTTTATAAAAATGGTCGAATTGTAGGAAGGGCTAATTATATATTTACACCCGAGATCGCGAGTTCTATAGGTTCTATTCATGGGAGTTCTTTTAAGAAAGACGAGACTATTGTTATTGGACGAGATTATCATAACGATAGCCGCATGTTAAAGAGAGGTTATACTGCAGGAGTAATGAGTACTGGAGTAAATGTATTAAATCTGACAGAATGTACATTTCCATTATTAGAATTCACTATAAGACGATTTGGAGCAAGTGGAGGTGCCTACTTTTCAGGAGGTCATCTATATAGCGAAGATGTCGGAGTAAGATTTGTAGATGCTGGAGGGATAGAATTAGCACCTCTAGAAATAAAAAAAATCATTGAATCATACAATACGTACCCAACACAAATTAGACGCGTTGATCCTAGAAGGGTTGGACGTATCATTGCAATCCCTCAGACTCAAGATGTGTATATAAAATCGCTAGAGCAATTTGTCAGCAAAAAAATTATTAGAGAGGCTAATTTAAAAATAGTAGTAGATTGTTCTTTCAGTCCAACGGGTAAAATAACTCCACTCTTGTTCAATGAAGTAGGGATTGAAGTAATTGCACTAAATACTCATTATCGAGAGAGATCACTAGTTCCTGTTCCAAGCATAAATACCATTAAGAATACTGCGGATATCGTAAAAGCATCAAATAGCCATTTAGGAGTATGTTTTGACGTTGATGGATCACGCTTATTGGTAGTTGATGAAAATGGCTTAGAAATTAGTTTCGAAGATATGTTGATGCTCTTTGTCGCTTATGATAAAGGAATCCAAAAGGCTAAAAGTAGCACGATAATTACGACACCTTCTATCTCTCGCGTTGTTAAAGATTTTGTAAAGGAGAGTGGACATCCACTCAAACTTGTAGAGAATTATCCTGGGGAGCTTTCGCGTCAAATAAGGCAAGAGAGAGCTTGTTTTGCTGCAGCAGATTCCTTGAAATTTTATTTTCCTAATTATGCTCCTATAAGCGATGGTAACTATATTTTACTTAAAATTTTAGAAATAATGGCACTTCAAAAGGATTTAATAAGTTCTATTACAAAAGGGTTTCCCAAGGGCATAAAAGTCAATAAATCAATACCAGTTTCATCAGATGTATTGCAAACAATACACAACAGATTAATAGAGTTTGCAGATGAACATAACTTAAAGTATCAAGATATAATCAATGAATTAAAAATAATTGATGATGATGTATACGTAAATATTAAAGCTGCTCTTAATAGAAATGCGATATTACTCTCTGCAGAGTCAGATAATAAAAACAAATCAGAAAAAATGATATCTGAGCTATCAAAAATAATTTCTAAATTTTAAACACACAAAAACACTAAAATTTAATTACCTGTAAAGTTAAATTAATACTAATTTTAGCATATCATTTTAAAAACCATGAAGCGAAATTAAAAATGGTCTTGTATTAATTTAAAATAATATGTTGTTATAATATATATAATTGAAAACTAAATTAAAAATAATAATTAGAATGGAGTTTTTATTGTGGCGGTATTTGATATAAATTCTATAATTATCACAGGAACTTTATTTGTTATATTTGGAATCTTTTTATTCTTCGATCTTTTCAAGAGAAACGAAAGGTATGGTTATTTAGCGTATATTGTTGCTTTAGTACCGGTAAATTTCCTATGGTTTCTTCAATTTGATGTTCTTGGTGTGTACGTGATATTGTTTATACTGTGGAATTTGTGCTTATTACGGGATTTGTTTGGCGTTGTACGAAAAAACGATCCAAAAGAAATCAACGATATATTATTGTACTTGGTATTAGGAGTAATCATCCAAGTCATTATAACTGCGATTTTACCAGTGTCAATAATAACTATGCAAACTAATACTATGCCGTATGGATTTTTCTATTTTCCTGATATTTACACTGCGGCATATGGTATTGAACTCTGGGTGAATGATGGAATATTGTTGATCTTCCGAGTTACTGCTTCGGTGTTGATAGGATTAGTCATCGTTCCTATGCTTGTTGATCTTAGAGATGAAGAGGTACCTCTTCCGGTATTCGTAATAATAGTTGGATTGTTTATCCTCCCTTTTCTATACCTAAGTTATATATGGCTACCCCAAGCGATGGGAGTATTAACTTTTCTTATGAGCGTTCTCCTATTTATTGTATTGCTTATTATTACTAGGAGCGGTAAGGAAGTCAAGAAAAAGAAATAAACTATAATTTTTATTTTTTTGTTATTATTTTTATATATATAGAATCATACATTATCGAAATCAATAGAAATAATATAAAATCATAAGTGGTACTAAGACAATGGCTAAGAAAAATGTAGAATCTAAAGAAGACGAACAAAGTAGTACAATTAAAACTGAGGTAGTTTACAATCTAAGGGACTTACCTGGAGTAGGGGATACTACCGTAAAAAAATTAAAAGATGCGGGGATTGTTTCAATTAGGATTTTAGCTGTTTATCCCATTACTAAATTGATGGAAGATGCGGGGATAGGGGAAAAAACTGCTAAGAAAATAATTAAAGCCGCTCAAGATATTGAAAACATGGGATTTAAAAGTGCTGATATTATTTGGGAAAAAAGAAAACATCTGAACCGCTTGACAACAAATAGTGCAAACTTAGATGAAATCTTAGCAGGGGGTATTGAACCCGGTTCTGTTACTGAGTTTTATGGAGAATATAGAACAGGTAAGACTCAAATTGCTCATCAACTCTGCGTTAATGTTCAACTACCTTATGAGGAAGGAGGTTTAGAAGGTAATGCGCTTTACATCGATACAGAAGCAACTTTTAGGCCTGAGAGAATAATTCATATGGCAGAAGCGAAAGATTTAGATTATAACAAAACACTGCAAAATATCATCGTTGGGCGCGCTTACAATAGCGATCATCAAGTATTATTAATCCAAGAAGCATCAAAAATAGTTAAAGAAAAAAATATTAAATTAATAGTCGTGGATTCGATAATAGGTCATTTTCGAAGCGAATACATAGGAAGGGGCACTTTAGCAAATAGACAACAAACTCTTAACGTTCATATTCACGATTTATTACGACTAACAGAAGTGTTTGATGAGCTAGCTGTAATTTTCACTAACCAAGTTTCGTCGAGACCTGATGTATTCTATGGTAATCCAACAGTGGCTACGGGTGGGCATATTATCGCTCATGGTGCTACGGTAAGAATATATCTAAGAAAAGGAAAGGGAGAACAGAGGGTAGCAAAAATGATTGACGCTCCACATTTACCCGAAGCAGAAGCTGTATTTTCAATAACAGATGAAGGTATTAAAGATTAATCTAGTTAGTTTTAACAAATAAAGAGAATTATAAAAAAAACTAATAATTAAGGTTGACTTCGACATCGATTCCTTCTCTTACGGCTTGAGTGACTATACAGTATTGTTCGAACATCTTTTTACATTGATCTGCTCTCTTACGCGTATCTGGATCACTAATTTTAATATTTAGGTCAACATCTATTTTCATAACCCTCCAAAATCCCTTTTTATTACGAGCAATCGTTAATTCTGCTTCAGCCTTTAAATCATCTAAGGTAAGATTTTTTTTCTTCAAGCAAAAGATGAAACTGGCACTCAAGCATCCTAACAACGCTAAGCCTAGCATCCTAGTAGGATTAGGACCGAGCATATCAACTTCTTCAGTATGGCTATCGTCAATGTAGCAATCTTTTACTTTCATGTTCCCAAGTTCGCATGAAAATATCATTTCTTCCTCTAATGATAATCCTACTTTAGTTTTCTTTCCTTCAGACATCTAATTCACTTCTATTTGATCTTTTTGCATTAAAATTTTAATTTTAATCCACTTAAATGGATATAATTTGAAACTATCATTTAGCTCTTAAATCTTTTTTATTTAATTTATAAGATAAAAAATTTAATTAATTTGACGATTCATTAAAAAAAAAGAATTTAATTGTTTATTCAACGAAAATATTATAAAATCGAACTTACTTGCTTTCAATACGTTTTAATTTAAAATGCCGAGTTAAATGGAAAAAAAGTCCTAAAAAATAAAGTGTTATAATAAAAATAAATTGAAAGGCAAACAAGATAATAAATATACACATAAGTATGAATAATATTGCTTCGATTCCCAAACTCACTTTGCTACTATAATATTTTGAGTCGAAAAAAGATTCTGCTTTTTTGAATTTTGATAAATATTTAGGTAGGTTTTCAAATTCCTCCTTTGATATTAGCAATTTCAAGCCAATTTGCTTTTTTTGAAAATAGAAAACATTAGTACCCCAATCAAAAGTATCTATAATAACGTGGATTGAATATATTGCACCACTAAAGGCTAGTACTGGCCAATTAATAATTATTCCAAGCAATAGCATAAGAAAACCAGGAATTATCGAATGAGAAATAAGCATCCTGTGATTGTGATTCATCGCATATTTAGCAAAAAAGACATCAAGATCGCAAATAAAAGAAAAAAAAACGATGAAAACGAATTCAAATAAAGAAAAGCTGTAGAAATAGTTTAAAATTGAAGCAAATATTAGTCCTGTGGCAAAATGACTATTTATGTGCATTATTTCTATCTAAATAAGATTTAATTAATATAATTATTGCTTGCTACTCTTTTTAAAATTCTTTTTCTTGTTTCAAATCCCTTTGGACCCTTCTTTTCGACCAAAAAAGAGGCTGCTGCTGAAGCTAAATGAGCGTTTTTTTCAATCTCTTCCCAAGTCATATCAGAATTCAGTAATTCATACAAAAATATTGTTAAATATACATCTCCTGCTCCTGTTTCATCTAAAACTCTCTTTGGTTTGTAAGCAGGTATTTTTAAAAGATTTTCACCATTTTTTAATATTAAAGATCCTGCTTCTCCCATTGTCATAATGTATATTGCTTTATTCTCAAAATTCTTGAAGTATTCCATTATTTTTTGAGGTTCTTTATGATTTGATAATAGTTTCATCTCAACTTCAGATCCCTTAAGAATTAATCTATCTCCAATCAAATTAATTATCGCTATCATATTTGAGATAATAGCTTCATCTCTAACATACGATACTTCTCCGTCGTCATCAATATGTCTAATAAATCCCTGCAAATCGATTCCAATAAAGGTATTTGGAAATGTATTTACTATTTTTGATACATATTCAAAAGAAATTTCGTTACACAGAGGTGCTAGTATAAGAATATCAGGGGGTGATGTCAGGATTTCATCAGGGATATCTTCAAATTTTAGTTTAGGGCTGCAGGATTTGAGAGTTAATCTCCTCGAATGATTTGAATAATTTAATTCAAAATTAGTGTTATCAGTTTCGAACGTTTTTACACCCCTAAAATCAATATTCTTATCGTTAAAATGTTTTAATAAAGATTTATTAAAATTTTGAAGTCCTAAATTAGAAATAACGCTAATTTTTGTTGAATTTGTATAAGTTTTAAGAGCAAGGGACCCGAAAGTCACAGTCCCCCCCAAGGACGGTTTTCTTTTTTGTTTAAACCGAATAATCGTATCAATTGCATGATGTCCAATGAATAAAACGTTCTTACGAATAGCCATCTATTCTTCATTTAATATCGTATTATTCAAAAAACTTACTTAATAAAAAGTGTTCAGAGAGCTGAATAATTTCTATGTGAAAAAAAAATTTAATTTTATTAAAGGAGCTCAACTTTCAAATTGGCAATTTCTTTTTCCTTTTCAGAAAGCGTGATTTTTAACTTGTTTATGTTCTTCTGCAAATTTTCAACTAATTCCGCCATAGGATTGCTCGGATCTGAAGTAGGAGAAATTGATGATAATTTTAAATCAGCTATTATGCTTTCCTTCTCCCTAACTTTGTTCTCAAGATTTTGGATTTTCTTTCCGTATTCCTCAGAACTAATTATTTCTGTTTCTTTTTTACTGCTACTGAGAGAATTTTGTAATTCTGTAAGTTTTTTCTTAAGTAATTCGTTTTCTTTTTCTAAAGGTTCGAATTCACTATTAGTTAGACTAATTTCCTTTCCTTCTAATGCGTTTTTTAGTTCGTTCTTTTCTTTCTTTAAATTTTCGACGATCCGTTTGTATTTAGTCAAATCTGATTGAAGATCTTGGCACAAGGATTCAAGAGGGAGAGTAGAAATCTCAGGAGGCATAGGTTTAATCACCTTTTGTTCAGGAGCACTCGCCTGGACTACAACATCTGCAGATTTACTTTTTAATTCTTCTTCGTAGTCTTTTTTTAGCCGTTCTACTTCATTTGATAATTCTATGGTTTTACCTTCTAAATTTTGTACGGTTATATCCTTATTCGATATCTCAGATTTCAATTGGTCAATAATTGCATTTTCTGTCATAGAATCTGTTCTAATTTGTGTAGGTGCTTGAGATTGCAAATTTAGGACTAATTTATCCTTTGATTTGATTTCTTCATCCTTCTCTAATAATAACTTCACCATGCTTTTAATTTTATTTCCCAATTCTGAATTTTCTTGCTTCAAGTCATTTATTTGCATCGCTATTTCTGCTACAGCTTCATTTTTTTCAATTTTAAGTTTCTCTTTTTCCTCGACTGCTTTTTTAAGAATTTCCTCGGATTTAGTTATCAAATCTATATTCGCAGCAATTTTGTTTCGTAATTGTTCGTTTTCTTTTTGTATATCTCCTATTAAGGAGGGTGTTTCCTCTGTTGCTAATTTCTTTTTCCAAAGGGAAATAAAATCTTCGACTTTCTCCTCGTTTTCCTCTGGCATATTTCTCAATATTTTTTCTTTAATTTTAGGTTTTTTATTTTTATATTATTTTACCATAATCCCCGAAAAATAACCAACACAATATCCATATCCACCCTTAATATCGCTACTAGTATAATATTTTAACAATTCACCTTTAGTTGCGTTTAATTTTTCACAAATTAACATTAAAGTCGTTATTGTTTGGGCTCCGCATACGGTTGTTTTTGAAGCAGCTGAAAGGGTCTTTTTAGGATCTAATTTTACAAAAGCATCAATAACGTCTTGATCAAATTTTTTAAACTCGTTTAATTGATTTGTATCAAAAACCTCTTTATGTGACATATCAGACGATGCTACAATAACAACATCTTTATTTAACGCCTTAATTGAAGCTGAAATATCTGAAGCTATTTTTTCAAATACGGCATAATCCCTTCTAATTCCAATTTTTAGCGTTACTATTTTTACATCTTTCTCTTTAGCACAATATTTAATGAAAGGTAATTGTATTTCAATATTATGTTCCTGTTCCATGAAGCCGGTGAAAGCAGAACGATCTTCTACAATAATATCACTGGTATCTAAAATCTTTTTAGATAATTCGTCGTCAATTAGTAAGTTCCCTAAAGGCGTTTCCCAAGCGCCATCTCCTAATAGAGCCACTTTTCCATAGCCAACATGGTCAGTTCCCAAAACAATAACAGTATCTGGGATTTTTTCTTTAAAGAGATTCAAGTAAGTATAAGCTGCACATCTTCCAGAAAAGGCGTATCCCGCGTGAGGAGAAACTCCACCAATTATTGTTCTTGTATCTAGATTTAATGTTTCAGATAACAAACCGGGCCCAAATTCACTTTCAGAAAAATTATATTCCAAATCCCTTATTAAATCTTCACGATTTTTAGGGTACCAACTTCCTGCGTGTGATGCTTTTCTTATTCCCAATTTTCTCACCTTGTTATAAATAACATTTATTTAAAAATTTATATACTTTCATCTGGTGGAAAGCAAATTGAAAGAATTATTAAATTATTTTTAATAAATCTTATTAGATGACTGACGAAAAAGAACCCCCTATTTCACTAGAAGACATTGATGAAAAGGACATCCCAGAAAGAATACCAACAAAGTATTTAAACAACCGTGTAATCGTTTTTAACCCTCTCTTTGCATCATATTTGTATGTTAAAATGAATTTTTTTGGGTCTCCTCTGGGGATAAGTAAACCCCGTTTGGAGTATTTTTCTAAACCTTCTGAGCTATCCTTAATCGAAGCGCTATTTCTGCTGAAAAATGATAAAATTACAATCTTTGACCCAAAATTAGATAAATTTTACTCTCATGACGAATTTTATGATATCTGTAAAAAAATACACCATAAATTTGAAGAAAAATTCATAATTTACCAAGATTTACGACAAAAAGGCTATATTCCTCGTCCAGGACTTAAGTTTGGAGCCGATTTTGTGGTATATAAAAAAGGTCCGGGATTAGAACATTCACCATTTATCGCTCATGTATTGCCACAAAATGCAAAAATAACTGCGATTGATATGGTTCGAGCGGGAAGATTAGCTACATCAGTTCGGAAGAAATTTGTGATTGCTAATCCGCTAACAATGAGTTACTACTTCTTTGAATGGTTCAAACCTTAAATTAAGAATTTAAAGAAACCTATTTGGATAATCCTTGCTTTCGATGAATATTATAGACTAAATTTACTGTTTTATTTAGTATTCCATCCTTAAGTTTTTCGATCGGGCTAAAATTATTATTAGGAACATAGTGGCTAATCCTCATAATCTCGTTAAGGATTTCATCGCATTTTTTCTCGTCTATTACAAAACCTTGCTTTAGTAGTGTTTTACTCTCATTATATAAGAGAAGTATAATCTTAATAAGTCCTAACATTTTCCTGCTGCTCGTAAAATTATCAACTTCGTTAAAAGCATTTTGAATAAAAAAAGCATTTCTTATTAGATTGGCTATATAGAGGTCTAATTTTTGATCTTCAGCTAAGCTTTTTTGTCCTAGAAGCTGTATTATGTATTTTAGGTCGTTTTCCTTTGCTAATATTTCATTTACTTGTTTTCTACACTCAAACCAATTTAATTTTATATCTGGCCATTCTTTATCAATTTCTTCCCACCAATCTGCTACATATTCAGGGTAATTTGAATAAGAATTAATCCAACTAATGGCGGGATAATGCTTTAAATAGGCCATTTTAGGATCGAGTGCCCATATCCCTTGAACAACTCGTTTAGTAGCGGATGTTACCGGTTCACTAAAATCTCCCGCTGGAGGAGAAATTGAACCAATTATTGTTATTGATCCTTTTCTGGTTTTACCACTAGGATCGCGTCCTAAAGTTGCAACAATACCCGCTCTTTCATAAAAACTTGATAATTTAGATGGTAAATAAGCGGGGTAGCCTTCTTCAGCAGGCATTTCTTCTAATAACCCGGATATCTCTCTTAATGATTCAGCCCATCTTGAAATGCTATCTGCTATAACCGCAACATCGTATCCCATATCTCTGTAATATTCGGCAATTGTAATTCCTGAGAATAAACTTGCTTCACGAGCAGATACTGGCATATTAGATGTATTCACGATTAAGACTATACGGTCTAACAACGGCCTTCCAGTAGCAGGGTCTATTGTTTCAGTAAACTGCTTTAGAAAGTTAGCGATCTCATTGCCTGGCTCCCCACAACCTATAAAAACAATTAAATCTGCGCTGCAATACTTAGCTATGTTTTGCTGGATAATAGTTTTTCCAGTTCCAAAACCTCCAGGCACTGCAAAAGTTCCGCCTTTAGCTACAGGAAATAACAAATCTATTGTACGAACGCCAGTCAGAAGGGGCTCTCTTGGTTGTACTTTTTCGCTGAAAGGCTTTCTCTCGGTTACTGGCCATTTTTGCAACATACAAAAAGTTTTTTCTTCAGTATCATTTTTCAAGCTGTATATATCATCAACTATTGTATAATCCCCTTCTTCGGCAATGTAAGATATACTTCCTGTAAAACCAGGTGGTACCATAATTCTGTGTTTTAACATTACAGTTTCTTGAACTGTTCCAATCTCATCACCACTGAGAACAGTATTTTTTTCCTTTCTACTGGGGATAAAATGCCACTTTTTAGTCCTTGAAAGAGAAGGAAATTCAAGTCCTTTATTTAATCTTCCTTCTTGAAAGAAATCAAAAGTAATGTCCAATGGTCTTTGTATCCCATCAAAAACATTTGCTAATAGCCCAGGTCCTAGTTCCATTGATAAAGGTTCGTGAAGGCTGATAACCTTTTCGTTCAATTTTATACTATTAGTATTTTCAAAGGATTGAGCTATTATCCGATCTGAATAAATTTGAATTACTTGACATAGGAAGTTGTGCTTGCTTATTTTAATTAGATCGTTAAGACGAACGTAATTCTCCAAGCCTTTGATTTCCACTAGTGACCCATTAACAGCAGATATAAACCCTTCTTGAGATTCTTTACTTTCTACAATCATTTTATTTTTTACCTTTTACTAGGGAATTTTTCTCTGAATTATATTGTTCTTGTCCCACAAATAGGGCACTTTTTCGTAGATTTTGGAATAGTCATCCCACAACTACTACATTTCATAATAAGTTCTTTTAGTTCTATAGAATTGCCGCATATAGGGCAATGTTTTTTATAACTTGTTATTATCATTCCACAATTTTCGCATTTATTAATGAGAGTTTTTCGATATTTAAAATCAAGGTTAACGTCTCGAAATTTTGGTTTTTCAAAAACCTCTGACTCAGCTTGTATTTTCAATTCTATTTTTCGGGGGGGGCGTTGAATCTTATTCCGTTTTTTGTCGGGAAATAATTCGGAATAAATTGATCTCTTTCTTTTCTTCATGAAAAAAGAACCTGTAAAGATTAAAGATGCAAAAGCTAGCATTAAGATTACTAGGAATGGGTTAATCCCGAGGTTAACTAAAACAAAATAGAAAAAGATCATTAGAGACAGAAATATGATTATTATTAGGATTCTAAGAAATTTCCTGTCTTTTTTTTTTTTATAAATGTTTTTTTCTGCCATTTTGATAGCTATTTCTTTCAATATTTGGAACTAAAGTTTATAATTAAAAATATTTTTTAGAAACTAACTTTTCTGCCTCAATTATGTCATCATGTGTGACTTTTGATTCAATTTCTCTTTCAATTTCTTCGGATATTACGTCTTTGATGCTTGTTACCTCGAAAAGAATTACAGAATAATTATCATTTAGGTAGAACGGAATATAATTCACTCCACTTCCTTGATAAAATTTAAAGAAAAATTCATAAAAATGAAGTCTGATTGCATTTATAAAAACTAATAATCCTTCAAGCAATATAACAAGCATGTTACCAAAAATAGAGCCCACGACATTAATGATATCGTTAACAATACCTTCACCTTGAACTAAATTACCCATAGCTATAATTGCAACCATTAGAGATATGTGTGCTAGGGCTAAAGCTAGTAATCTTATATAAGAAGCCGCATTACTCATGATTGACAATAAAGTTTCAAACGCTTCCATAGTGCCTTCACCTATAAGTCCTCCCACCGTCTCTTCTTTTAAATAAGATAAATGGAATATCTTACCAAATGGTTTTAAAACAATTAATAATATACCAGGAACTAATGGCAGAAGAATGGGGTAAGGCGGTTCTATCCAGGTATATATATCAAACCCATAAGTAAAAATTAAAATAGTTCCCCCAGTCAATATCATTATTTTCACTAAAGAATCGGTAAAACCTAAAAATTTCCTAGATTGATTCCAATAGTTCAAAAATTGCACAAACCAACCCAGATTAAGGTGAAATACTCCAATTATTACGGCAAACTTGAAAACGGTCATAATGTTATTTAATGGATTATAGAGAGTAATATTTACTATGGGAATAGTGACAGGTTCTAAATGCATAAAAACGGTATTTAATAACTTTATCTCGTGCATGCCAAAGAATTCACCATAGAGAAATCCAATTAATACAGCACCAAACCCGCAATAGAAAATGATCCAGCAAAAATTTAGAAAATCTTTCCCTTTTTTATTTCTAAAAACGATGTAACCAACCAAGCCCGATATAATTAAAACTAAACCGTGCCCCATATCCCCAAACATTATGCCAAATAAAATTGGGAATGTTATTGCTATCAAAGGTGTAGGATCAATTTCAGAATATGTAGGAACTCCATACATTTTAGTAATGGTTTCAAAAGGTCTAACCAAGAAGTTATTTCTCATAATAGTAGGCGCACTGTCTCTTAAATCCTTTTCTTTCTCCTTGTGCTCAGTAGATTCCTCTTTAGAATCAGTATCGTCCTTTTCTTCCTTCAATTTACCCGAATGTACATGATCTTTGTCTTCTTTTAACGATACAAATTTATGTTTTTTGATATCAATCGATTCAATCGTTATTTGATCTTCAAATTTTTCCAATAATCCTTGGCGAATTTCCTCTTTTTTCTCACTAGGAATGTAAAAGCTCAAACTATTTCGATTTAAAGGTAAATCTTCGAATTGATGTGAAACCCAGTTATATTCCTCTAGATTGTGAACAATTTCATAAGCGGCGGCAAAAAGAAGCATATTGTCATCCCTTATTCTTTCCAACTCTTTATTATTCTTGTTCAGAGATGTTATAACAAATTTTAGTTCTTTTGTAATTCGAGGAAAGTTTATTCCGTTAGCAAGTAAATATTTTTTTAGAATCGGTATTTCCTCCGCATGAATTATACGGATTCTATTTTTGAATTCTTCTTCCTGTTCCTTTGGATAAATTATAAAAAATGCTATTCTATCATCAGCCAAATAATCGTAATGAAGAAAATTAGGGAAATGAGAAAATTCGAATATATTCTCTATGTTTTCTAAATTCTTTGTAAACGTAGTGAAAGCTTTAAATTCTAAATTGTTAAATTTATTTAATTTGTCTCTGGTAAACTTATATTTTTCTAAGAAAAGGTAACTCGCGTGTATTGTATTTATTTTTTCTAGCTCTACTTCAATTGAGGTCCGATATTTTTTTAACTCATCAATTCGGTTAGAGTAATAACTAATTTCGTTTATTAATTGGCTTAATAAATCATAAATATCTTTTACATCAAATTTTTTCCTTTGATCTGGCTCAATATTTAGTTTTTGGAAATCAGCTTCAGTAATATCAAGATTTTTAAATAGGGCTTCTAAACTTTGACTCAGATTATTAAGTTTTTCTAAAATTATATCGTCTTTTTCAAGTTGTTCGGTTACAATCGGCCTAGTTTTGATGTGTACTAAATTAAGTTGGGCCAAATATTGTAAAAGGATGTCCTTATAATTTTGGTTAATGTTAGTTGTAAACAAAACCATATCGTTTTTTTCTTTCATGGTTAAATCTCACTACTTTCAACTTCTTTTGTTATTAAGTCTTTTGTATTTTTTAATCTAACGTAATTTTCTCTTTCATTTTCTTCTAATATCTCTTTAATTTTTTTTATATCGAGTTGTAAATCGGGAATTATTATGTTTTTCAAACCTTTAATCCTTCGATTTATTTTTCGATAAGAATAAGAGATATTTAGCACAACATCTTCTAGCATAGCAAAAACGATTATTTGATTAAAAAATTCTATTAAAATTGTTATTAAATCATCTAAATAATGGCTTGTATTCTCAAATGAATAGGCAGGAAGTAGTTCTTCTCTTATCAATTCATATTCAATTGACGGAATTAACGAGCCTATCTTTTTAGTATATTTTATATCTATTTTTGGTTGATACTGGATTCTACTTAAATTGCTAATTAGGATAAAATCTCTTTTTCCCATTTCTTTATAGGTTTGGTTAAGCTTGATCATAGTTTCTTTATATAAATTGATGAAAATATCGCGATTTTTTACGTAGTCAACCCAATTCTCTTTAAGTTCATATATTATCTGTTCCAATTTGAATTTTAAGAAGTTTTCCCCCTTAACAGCGAAGGTTAACCTTTTCTTTAACGCAAGCAAATTGGTTTTAGTAGGTCTAAATTCACGAAATGACGCTTTAATCTACACCTCTCCAACATAGTACTTATCGACAAATTCTTGACGAATTCTCAATAGCTGATGCCTTGGAATATGAGATAATGCTTTCCAAGCTAAATCTAATGTTGTTTTAATGTCTCTGTTTTCAGTATGGCTTTGATTTAAAAATGACATTTCAAAAGCTTCTCCAAATTTCAATAGGGCTTTTTGATTAAAATTTAAACCATCTTCTCCCACTATAGATATAAGATCTCTAACTTCAAGAGCCGAGGAGTAAGAAGATAACAATTGAGAGCTTACGTCTGCATGATCTTCTCTCGTCGTCTTTTCGCCAATAGCATCCTTCATTAACCTTGAAATTGACGCTAAAACCTCAAACGGGGGATATATGCCTTTTTTATCTATACTACGATTTAAAACCAATTGTCCTTCAGTTATATAGCCAGTAGTATCCGGAATTGGATGAGAGATATCTTCTCCTGGCATTGTTAAAATCGGTAATTGTGTTATCGTTCCCTTTTTACCTTTAATTTTACCAGTCCTTTCATATATTGAGGCAAAATCTGTGTATAGGTACCCCGGATACCCTTTTCTGCTTGGTATTTCTTTTTTAGCAGAACTTAGTTCTCTCAATGCTTCTGCGTAATTAGTCATGTCAATCAAAATAACTAAAACATGCATATCTTTTTCGAAAGCAAAATATTCAGCTGTTGTTAAGGCCACACGGGGAACAATTAATCGTTCCATTATCGGATCGTCAGCAAAATTGATAAAAGAAATAATATTCTGGATGTTACCACTTTCTTGAAATTTCTTCATGAAGAAAATCGCTTCATCTTGAATAATCCCAATACCGCAAAAAATTATAAGAAAAGGTTCCTCAGTTAATACTTTTGCTTGGGTAACAATTTGTGCAGCTAATAAATTGTGTGGCATTCCTTGACTACTGAAAATAGGAAGTTTTTGGCCTCTTATTAATGTAAAAAGACCATCTATTACCGATATTCCTGTTTGAATGACTTCTGAGGGGTATTCTCTAGCATATGGATTAATTGGTAAACCATTTATGTCTCTTTCGATTTCAGTTAGTATTTCCGTATCTAAAACTTGTTTAGTGTTAATGTCAATCGGTTTTCCTAATGAATTAAATACTCTGCCAAACATATCGCTAGATATTTTAATTTTAAAGGAATTTCCGGTAAAACGTATTGTAGAGTTTTCTGATGATAGCCCAGCTGTTTCTTCAAACACTTCAATTGTTATGGTACTTTCGTCCATTTTAATAACTTGCCCCGTTCGCACCTTACCATCATCTGAATGGATTTTAACGATCTCACCGTATTGGACGTCGTGTTTATTATCTAAGAACACTAAAGGGCCAATAATTTTTTTTATTTTTCGATATATAACGCTCATTTTTTCTTAAATACTCCATGAAGTAATTTTAAAGATTCTATTTCATTGATCAGTTTCTTTTTTAACCTCTCTAAAGCCTTAAAATCATCGTTAGAAACTGAGCGTCCAATCCTTAGAATCTCATTTATAACTTTCAAATCTTTTATATCTTCAATTAGAAATCCTCTATTTAGAAGTTGTTTACCTTCGTTAAAAAGAAGTAAAATAAGTTTCACACTTCCAATTAATTTTTTAATTCCTGTAAAACAATCTGTAAGATCAAAAGCATTTTGAATTAAAAAACTGTTTCTGACTAGTCTTGCAATGAAAAGGATAAATTGTTGATTTTTAGGTAAATTTTCTTCACCTACTAATTGAACAACATTTTTCAATTCATTTTCTTGAGATAAAATAAGATTTACCTGATTTCTACATTCATACCAATCAATATCTATCTCAGGCCAGTAAATATCTCTTTCATACCACCAATCTGATACAAATTCAGGATATTTTGAGTATGATTTTAACCAATTTATTGCGGGATAATGTTTAGAATAAGCTAAACTCGCATCTAAAGCCCAAAAAGCTTGAACAAAACGCTTTGTAGTTGATGTTACAGGTTCACTAAAATCTCCAGACGGGGGTGATACAGATCCAATAATTGTTAAAGACCCATAATTTTTCTTTCCAAGGTCTTCCTCACCGTATACATTAACTACACCTGCTCTTTCGTAGAAGCTTGAAATTTTTGAGGGTAAATACGCAGGATATCCCTCTTCAGCGGGCATTTCTTCTAATAGTCCGGAAATTTCCCGCAAAGATTCTGCCCATCTTGAGGTGCTATCAGCTAAAACTGCTACATCATAACCCATATCTCGATAATACTCTCCTATTGTAACCCCTGAAAAAATACTAGCTTCCCGAGCAGAAACAGGCATATTAGAGGTATTAGCTATTATCACAATTCTTTCAAGAAGCGAGCGACCACTCTTAGGATCTCTAATTTCAGAAAATTGTTTTAAGACGTCTGCAATCTCGTTCCCACGCTCCCCACATCCAACAAAAACAATTACATCTGCATTACACCATTTTGCTAGAGACTGTTGGATTACGGTCTTGCCCGTTCCAAACCCTCCAGGAACGGCTACAGTACCTCCCTTTACGATAGGAAATAATAAATCAATTGCTCTCATTCCAGTAATTAATGGTTCTTGAGGATAACTTCGTTCTTTGTAAGGTCTATGTTTAGTAATTGGCCACTTTTGGATCATATTAAAGGATTTTTCATCTTTTCCCTTTTTTAAGCGGTAAATCTCATCGATTATTGAATATTCTCCTTCTTCAGCAATAAAAGTGATTTTTCCAGAAACTCCTATAGGAACCATAATTTTATGCTTTATTAGTTCAGTTTCTTGAATTGTTCCTATTACATATCCCATTTTTACTTTTTCATTAACCTTTCTCAAAGGCTTAAAAATCCACTTTTTCTTTCGTGATAATGATGGGATATCAATTCCTCTTTTTAAGAACCCACGTGAGTCAGATTCTAAAAAAGTTGCTTCTAGCGGTCTCTGAATCCCATCAAAAATTTGACCTAATAACCCAGGACCTAATTCCATAGACAAAGGTTCTTGCAGACTTATAATTTCTCCATTTAATTTTAAATTATTAGTATTTTCAAAAACCTTTGCTATAACATGATCAGAATAAATTTGGATAACTTCACCTAAGATTTTATGATTAGACTCCTTTACTAAATCGTTAAGGCGGACTTGATCTTCTAAGCCTTTTATTTCTATTAAAGAGCCATTTATGGATGAAATATATCCAGAGATAATTTTATTTTCAGATTCGTTCATAATCTTGTAAGTATTGATTTATTAACTGTCTTTTATTTTGAATAAATTTTATATAGAAATTTTCTAACTGCTTGATATCAGTTTCAGATTCAGAAAAAGTCTTTGAAAATTCGATTTCAATGATTGATGTATTCTTCTTTAACTGATTTTCTATGGTATCGTTGTACGAGATATTAATTGTTGGTACTGTACAAATAAATCCGCCGGTAAATTCCTTCTTTGATTTATTTAACTTGATGTTATTTTTAAAAATTTTCTCTATTTTATCCTTATTACTATTAAAGAAGACTAAATCTCTTGAATTTAAAGTAATAATAATCTCCGGTGGTTTATCAACAACATGTGCTATGTTTTCAAGAGATTTTAGCAAAAAATCGATATAATTTGAGTAATTATCATTGATTTTTTTTTCGATTAAATTGGTTAAGTCTGAAATAAGTTCTGACATCAACTTATTTTTAGATTCAAGTATCTCTTCTTTAATTTTTATTAGAGACGAAGAGAGAGAATTATTTAATAATCTATTAAAGGTCTCGTTAAAATGCTCTTTCATTTTTAACAAGCTCTCTTCTGCTCGATCCCGATTCTTCTTTTTAATTTCTGCTATTTGAAAGAGCGTCTGTTGGTTTATATTTTTTATATCATTTTCAGCTTGATCAATTAAATATAAACCTAATTTTCCAAACTTCTCCTTCAATTCTTTTCCTTCGCTAATTGCTCATCACCTATCATTAAATAATATCTTCTATTAATTCATGAATTATATCAAATATTTTATCGTGATTTTTAATATCCGAATTGAAAATATCCGGTAAAATATAGAGAAATGGTGTCCTATTGTTCATTTTAAAATCAATTAAATATTCAAGAATATCATCTGGTAGTTCCATGTTTATAATTATCATTACAATTGATCGTCTTTTTATTACTTTTTGAAAAGTTCGAAGGAAATCGTCTTTATGTTTTACAACTGTCCCTTCTATTCCAAGCAGACCAAATAATGCTACGATTTCATCATACCCTAAAACATGTACTTTAGCATCTACCATTAAAATTCAAATCCTATTTTCTCAAATAGTAAATTTGTTAAACCTTTTTTATTTTCGAGATAATAACGTTCTATTTTAACACACAAATCTTTTAATAATACTTGAAATTCTTCCGATTTTCCTTTTACCTCTTTTGAAACCTTAGTTAATGCAATGTTAAGATTTTCTTGATTTTTATAAATCATTTCTTCCATAACTTTTGCTTGAGAGGATTGAACTTTTGTAATCTCCCCTAAACTCTCATCTTTGACTTTCTCGATTAAATCATCATAAATTTTTTCGATTTCTTCAACCCACTTAAAAATTTCCATTATTTTAATCTCATTCTCTTAATTCTTATAGATATTATAGTAACCATCAAATTTACAGTTTTTTTAATCCTTTAAACTTTTTATGAACGATTTTGATAACTCTCGGTAAAATGTCAAACTTAATTTCTTTTTCTTTTTTTATAATGACTTCTAGAATTTTGGAAATAGTGAACATATCTATATCGTCAACTTTTAACTCAAATTTCTTGAAATAGTAAGTGAAATAAAATTCTTCTATTGATCTAATAATATGTTTTTTATTAAGATTTAACTTAAGAAATAATTGTTTTGTTTCTGGAGTGGTATTTAAATAATAGGTGATATTTGACATAAATTCATCAACATTAGGGAGATTTAACAACGAATTGAGTATACCCTCATTTAGAAATAGATAATTGTCCACTAGAAACTGTGTTAATAATTTACGATCAATATTATTTTTAATTCCTCTGTAAATCACATTTAGATTATAAACTTCAGTTTTGTATTTTACAAGTAATGAAATCATTTTTTCCTCTTTCTTGTTTAACCGCTTAACCTGATCTCTAAGATGAGTATAATATAATTTATCCAAAAACGCTTCTAACACAAATATCTCTTTTTTTTTTTTTAAATAAAGAAGTCCTTCTCTAATTGGGATATTGTATATTGTTCTTTTCAAAAATAACTGAACTTCATCTAAATTTGTGAATTTTAACATTTTCTCAATGAATTCAGTATTATCTAAATAAGTCTCGACTAAAAAATTAATATTCTTCTTTTTCTCCTCATAGCTCATGCCTAGAATTAACCCGATAATGATTTGTTTGATATTTTGAATTTCAAACTTAAGCAAATAACTTTCTAAAAAAGTTCTCATATTTTGCGGAGAAAAATGCATTATTTTACCGACTAATCTAATATAGTGATCTAAAAGAGCACTTTCAATATTTTCAATCGTAAATTCTTTAATCTCTAAATTTGGATAATAGGGTATGAGATTTTGGATTAAATCTTCGATATTATATATTGTTTTAAATTTTCTTAACGTATCAGGATCAATAATTAAATGTTTTAAAAAATCAATCTTGATAAAGGTATATGCATATGAGGGAATAATTATACTCGTACAGAAATCACCTAACTAACGAATTTAAAATCAATAATTTTAGATCGGAGTAGGGATTTTTGTCCAAAGTAGTATTGCTACGATTAAACCATATACAGCTAGTGCTTCACATAACGCTACGATTAAAAATGCTTTAAAAAAGCTTTCTTCCCTTTCAGACAGCGATGAAATAGCTGCAGTACCTACAGTTCTAATTGCCATTGCACTTCCTAAAACAGAAGCAGCTAGAGATATTGCCGCTGAAAGCGCTAATACTGCAGCAGTTGGAGAATTGTAATAATCAAAACTCTCTGTTTGAGCAGCTACCATAGTAATAACGCCATCGACTGATAGAAACACAGTTAACACAAGAACTAATTGAAATAATCCGAGTAATACATAAAATTTTCTTTTTCCATTCAAATTGTTCACTACTTTTATTTGTGTGATCTATTGCTTTATTATTAATAATTTAAAAAACAATAATAAGAATTTACGTATAAACTTTACTATTATAGGGAATAAACTTAGCTATTTTTCCTATAGGTAAGATTTAAGCTTAAAAAACTTCGTATAAATTCAACTTCGAAGAAAAATTTCTCTTGAAAAAAAGATAGAATTACTGATATAAAAGAACTCTCAACATATCAGCTATATCGTGCACTCTGTCAGCCATTTGTTCTAAGAGCACGATCGAATCTCTAACCCTTAATAATGTTCTAAAGTCTTCAACATTAGTATATATGAATTCAAGAAATTGTCTGTATGTTTTATCTATTTTTGATTCAAGCTCGTGAATAGAAGTCGTGTTATCAAAGACTATATCTGGCTTATCTCTCAAATTTTTTAAAGTAGTTTTTAAAATATCAACCATCTCAATTACCTGGTTCAATAGTTTGTGGTATTTCTTCTTAATTTCTTTTTCTTCTTTCTCTTTTAAGTTGATATTCCCTAACATATCAACAAATTCGAGAGGATAATTTATAATATTATCCATCCTTAAAACTAGATTTACGTAAGCTCCCATCTTAAATGCCTGTGCTTCAGAAAAATTTTTAATGAGACGAATTTTTAATTCATCACCTTCTTCTTCAGATAACTGCATCTTTGTCTTTTTCTTTTCTAAGGTTTTTTTATTATTCTCGAAATCTTCTGCCCAAGTAGAGTAATATACGGCCATATCACTTGTAACGCTATACATTATTCTTGAATGCTCTATGAGTAGCGTGATTATTTCTTCTTTAACCTTTCTCGCTGATGATGACATTTAGAAAATCACTAAATTTTATATATTTAAGAATATAATATGATTAAGTTAAATTAACATTATTTAACTAAAAAAGATTATTAGCTTCAAGCATTTATAAATAATATAAGGGAGTACACCTTATCTTTAAAAATTAGATAATCTTTCTATTTTAAGAAAAGAAATATAACGGTGTTTTTTAACAAAAATGCAATTAAAATCTTTAATTGAAAAGTGGCGCAAATATTCTGACCTTTCAAATTTAGGAATAATAGCCCGTCGAAAATTCTTTAACAACGCCTTTGATGGGGCACTAACTTGTGCGGGTATTGTAAGTGGGAATTTTATTTTTTTCATAATTCACCCTACTGAGGCCTTAAGCTCAGCATTTATTATTATAACTGGTTTGTCAACAGCGTTAGCAATTGGTATTAGTGGCTTATGGGGTGCATTTCTCTC
>Ga0209979_1001032_pt1 | contig 32803 bp, 24 predicted proteins | sample AnhtaG_FD_183114 | JGI IMG/M metagenome (GOLD analysis project Ga0209979, IMG submission 183114) | Deep subsurface microbial communities from Anholt, Denmark to uncover new lineages of life (NeLLi) - Anholt_01485 metaG (SPAdes) (version 2) | ecosystem: Environmental > Aquatic > Marine > Oceanic... | reverse complement strand
AGCCAGAAGGTGTTCGCGGTGTGGCGTACATGGTGCGAGCGACGAATTTTGGTGCGAACGCTAAAGATTATTTCGCGAGCAGCAAAGATACCCTCCTCGGCATTGTACAGGTGGAGAACGAGGAAATTCTTAATAGTCTCGATGACATCGCAGCAATTGACGGTATTGACTTGCTCTTTGTAGGGCCATCTGACTTATCGATGGCATTGGGCATTTTCGGACAATTTGATCATCCTCGATTCATCGATGCCTTGAAAACTACGGCGGCGGCAGCTAAAAAGGCTGGTAAGGCAACCGGGGTCCTGATGCGCAGCCCGGAAGAATTTAATAAATATCACGACCTGGGTTTTCGCTTTATCGCCTGTGGAGCTGATGCTACATTTGTAACATCCGGCGCCCGAAATATTGTGGATACTTTGAGTGATTTGAGGTCATCTCTGAAATGATCATTCGGCCTTGGCACTTTTCTTGTAGGAACTCTCGAATATCGGAAACCAGTAGCAAATGAAAATCACCCATGTAGAATCTTTCTTAATGTCTTATCAAATGCCTGAACCCCAAAAACTCCCCTTTTGGGGTGGAGAACGCACCATCCTCAAACGAGATGCTATGCTCATTCGCGTATCAACCGATACCGGCTTGACAGGTTATGCTCCCGGTCCGGCACATGAACGCGCCCGGAAGGAAATTAATACAGAAATACGATTATTTCTCACCGGTAAGGATCCGCGTCAATGGAATTCTTTTACATTCCAATCCGGTCCGGAAACAGTGAAGACATATCATGCCGTGGAAATTGCATTGATTGATTTGGTTAGTCGGTACGAAGGTTGTGCAATCTCCGAGCTGTTAGGTGGACGTTTGCGCGACCGCATTAAACTTTATGGCAGCGCCGGTATGTATATGCCTCCTGAAAAGTATGCCGAAGAGGCGGCGGCTATTACGGCCATGGGATTCCCGGCATATAAAATGCGGCCGGGGCTCGGGCCGGAAGATGATTTAAAAACTATAGAATTGATGCGGCAGGCTGTAGGACCGGAGATGGGCCTTATGGTTGATGCACATACCTGGTGGCGAATGGGCGACCGCAGCTATTCCTTTGAACAAATTGAACAGTTAGCGAATGATATGGCGACATATAAACCGGTTTGGTTGGAAGAGCCACTGCCTCCGGAGAAGCATGAGGCTTATCGCAAATTGCGAAGTAAGTTGAATATCAAGTTGGCCTCCGGAGAGCACGAGCCCGATATTTTAGGTTTTCAGGATTTGATTGATTCCGAAGCCGTTGATTATATTCAGATGGATGTGCTCTGCCAGGGGGGATTTGCCATGGCCCAGCGAATCTTTGAAGGTGTTCAGCGGCACGGATTGAAGTTTGCGTTTCATAGCTGGGGAACCACCCTCGAAGTGCTGGCTGCGGCACATCTGGGGATATGCCGGCCGGAAAATGTGGTTGAATGGCTGGAATACCCGTGTTACTCGACCCGGGGGCGTGCGGGGATGTATCCGTTTCCACTTTCGGATGAAATTCTGACCGAACCACTGGAAATTGAGCAGGGGTATCTTGTGGTGCCCGAAGGACCCGGCCTGGGAATTGACATTGATGAACGCGTGATTGAGAAGTATCCATTCATACCGGGGCCCTGGTCGGTTTTCCGTTTGGATTCTCCGCCTGAAACTATTGCGGTTACCGGGGACCACAGCGTAAAATGGGTGAAGCCCGCCCGTCGTCCACAGTCCCGAAAGGGACGCCTTGCGGCGGATGCCTTGCGGCAAAGACGGGACGGGGTGAAAGGAGAATAGAATGATTGACCCGTTGTGGCTTATGTTCATCGGTATGATTGTGGTCCTCGGCGGCATTTTAGCGTTGCGCCTGCATGCATTTCTTGCGCTAATCCTCGGCGCCATCATCGTGGGCTCTCTGACAGCGACACCTGCACTGAGGCAATTTGCCCAGGACAAGAACATGACAGCGGCAGAAACCGAAGCTTTAATCCAACAATCCGTGGGCGAACGTGTTGCCGGCGCATTCGGGCGAACGTGTACGAAGATTGGGATTTTAATTGCCATGGCCTCCATCATCGGGAAGTTCTTACTTGAAAGTGGCGCTGCAGAGCGAATCGTTCGGTCTCTGCTAAAATGGCTGGGGGAAAAACGCGCGCCCTGCGCATTCTTAGGCAGCGGATTTCTGTTGGGAATGCCGGTCTTTTTCGATACGGTTTTCTATCTGATGATACCGCTGGGTAAGGCCATGGGGATAAGGGTAGGGCGGAATTACGGTCTCTACATTATGGCGATTGTAGCAGGAGCAACCATGACCCATTCTCTGGTACCACCGACGCCCGGCCCCTTGTTCGTTGCGGGTGAGCTTTCTGTAAACATAGGACTCATGATCATAGGGGGAATCGTCGTCGGCCTCTTTACTGTTAGCGCCGGTTATCTTTATGCGCTATGGGCAAACCGAAAATGGCCGGTGCCTGTCAGAGACACGGCCGATACTTCTGTTGCCGATCTAAGAAGTATGGCTGAAAAAGATGAAGCAACCCTACCACCCTTTTGGCTTTCGATACTACCCATCGTTCTCCCCGTTATTTTGATTGCCGGAGGGACATTTTTCGACTCCTGGGTGAAGACACAATCTCCCATAACAACAACTCCATGGTGGCGAAGCATCGCCGTGTTGATTGACAATGTAGGCAATCCTAATGTGGCCCTTACAATTTCGGCTGCAATTGCTTTGGTGACTTTTGCATGGCGGAATCGAGACCAGAAGTCGAAGACCCCTTCTAACAGGGGGAAGAACATCACAGCGTTCCTTCAGAATGCGCTCTCGAGTGGCGGGTTAATCATTCTTATCACATCTGCCGGTGGTGCCTTTGGCGGCATCCTGCAACAGACCGGCATCGGTTATCGCATCCAGGAGCTGGCGACTTCTTATCGCATAGCCGTACTTCCTTTGGCATTTTGTGTGACAGCCATTGTCCGAACGGCTCAGGGTTCTGCAACGGTCGCCATGATAACTGCGGTCGGCATTCTCAGTGGTCTGGCCGGTACCGGACAGATGGGATTCCATCCACTCTATCTGGCACTGGTCATTGGATGTGGTTCAAAACTCATTCCCTGGATGAATGACAGCGGTTTCTGGGTGATATGCAAGATGTCCGGTATGACGGAGGGCGAAACGCTGAAAACCTGCTCGACAATGATGACACTGATGGGAATCGTTGGTTTGCTCGTGATTATGATTCTGGCACGACTTTTCCCATTGGTTTAACAATCTAAATAACTCAAACTGACCGAGTTGAATTAAATATTAATTATAATTGTTCCTTCGCGTTGCTCAAGGACAGGTTTATTGACAATAACGTAAGCCAATTTCTCATTCTGAACGAAAGAAGCTTGCCCTGAGCGTAGCCGAAGGGTGAAGAATCTCTTCCTGCACAGGTGTACATTATTCTCATTCGTAAGCCAGATGCTTCGCTTTGCTCAGCATGACAGTAAAAAGCGGTCAGTTTGAGAAAATAAATAGAAAATAAGGAATCAAAATGAAAATTGTTGATATGCGTATTCACTCGGTCGCTATTGCGGATCCTCCTTTACGCAGCTCCTATGGCCTTCATGCCCCCTACGCATTGCGGACTATTCTGGAGCTTAAAAGCGAAGATGGTATTGTTGGTATTTCCGAAACGTATGGCGGCCAGAGTCCGGCTCAGGCCCTAAGAGAGTTGCGGCCGCAAATCGTTGGTGCCGATTCATACCGTTTAACCGGTTTCCTCTCGCCCATGATTGAAGGACAAGGAGCAGGCTCTGAGCGTTCGCAGACATACCTGGTGCCTGGCGAGAATCCCCTTGACGCAACTACCCGCACCTACGCGGCCATTGAAGTTGGGTGTCTGGATTTAATCGGAAAATCTGTTGGCCAGCCGGTATGTGACCTGATTGGCGGTCGTGTTAGGGATAAAGTTCCGTTTTCCGCTTATCCGTTCTACAAACATGCCGGAGGGGGAGGTGAAGGCGACGATGTTCGCGAAGATGAATACGGAGAAGCCCTGACGCCCGAAGCCCTGGTGCAGCAAGCCAAGCAGATGGTTACCAAATACGGATTCGGCTCTATCAAATTCAAAGGGGGTGTGCTGGAACCGGACCTGGAAATTGAGACCATCAAATTGCTCCGTCAGGAGCTTGGTCCTGAAGTTCCTTTGCGCATCGACCCAAATTCTGCATGGACCGTTGAAACATCGTTACGCGTGGGCAAAGCGTTGGCCGGGGAGCTTTCGGGTGGCGGATATTTGGAAGACCCAACCGCTGGTTTGGAAAATATGGCAGAGGTAAGACGACGGTTAGTCGCCGAGGGAATTATGTCACCGCTGGCCACCAATGTGGCCGTCACTTCGTTCGGGGATATCCCTCGGTCCATCGAATTGGACGCTGTGCAGATTATTCTGTGTGACCATCATTATTGGGGCGGTACGCGGCAGGTACAGCATTTGGCGAATCTTTGTAAGGTCTTCGGCATCGGATTATCGATGCATTCGAACAGTCATTTGGGCGTGTCCCTAATGGGAATGGCGCACGTGGCCGCCGCGACACCTCATTTGACTTATGCTTGTGACACCCATTATCCCTGGCAGTCAGAACAAGATGAAGTGGTGGAAGGCGGACGCGTTTCTATAGTCAATGGTTGTGTCAAAATTCCTGAAAAGCCCGGATTGGGAGTAGAGCTGGATTATGACCAGTTGGCACGTGGTCGTGAACGTTATGAAAAATGTGCATATCGCAAACGGGATGATGAGGCCCAAATGCGCAAACATGTCGATCCCAACTGGAAGCGAATTCTGCCAAGATGGTGATTTTTGAAGCTAAGATTGGAAATCCTCATGGATGCTCTCGCTGTCGTCAATCACCAGGATGCGCTGATTCTTTTGGCATTTTTCTTTCATTTCATAACCTCCACAGGCTTAAATGGCAATTCCAACGTGAACGTCGCTCCCTGCCCCACACCTTCGCTACGGACGGTCAAGGACCCTCCCATCTCCGAAGATGCCAGGGCGCAGCTGTGCAATCCGAAACCATGACCACGCTCCTTGGTCGTGAATCCATAGCTGAATATCTTCGTCAGATTATCCTTGGGTATCCCAACGCCGTTGTCAGCCACTTCGATCCGGAAGCGAGCCTCACCATGTTTATAGACTCGAATAGTCAGTAATTTTTCTTCTTTACTACTGTCACTCAAGGCATACTTGGCGTTGTTTATCAGATTCACCAGGATCTGGAGCACTCTTTGCTTGTCAATCTCGACGTCGGGAAGCTCTTCAAACTCACGTATAAGCCGAGTTCCATGGCGTTCCAAACCTGCACTATTGATCTGGATGGCATCTTCGGCCAATCCGCTAAGAGACGTTTGGACCTCAACGCCCGAGACCTTAGCGTATTCCTGTTGCATACTGACTATATCCTTGATGTGCTGGACGTTCTCGGCCAATACCTTGAGTTTGTCGATAATAACAGTCTGCTCATCTGTCAGATATTTACTGACCTCAATCAGATACACGGGAATATGTTTTCCCTGTGGGTCTTCGGTAAGGAACGTTCCAAGATCCTCAATATGCTCATTGATGATACTTGCCACTTTTTCCAGGTTTGCCAGCTCTGAGTTGGTAACTTTCTCTCTTATCACGGTTGTCGACACGTTAATACTGTTGAGAATATTTCCAACATTATGCAGTACATCGGCGGCAACTTCCGCCATGCCCGCTCTGTGGGCTGTATCAATCAGCACCTTTTGAGCTGTTTTAAGTTCGGCCTCGGCCTGCTTACGCTCTACCACTTCAGTTCGTAATTGCTCATTAGTTGCTCTTAACTGCCTATGGGATCCCTGCAATGTCTCGGCCATCTCGTTAAAGGACAGAGCAAGGCTTTCTATCTCATCTCCTGTATTCTTGACTTCTGCTCTTGTGGTGAGGTCTCCGTTCCGCACGCGGATAGTGGCATTGTGTAATGCTATGATGGGTTGAGTCATACGTTTGGCAAAAGCGAACGATAGCACAAATCCCACAGCCGCGCATACGAGGCTAAGGCCCACGGTCCGTCCATACAATACCCTCAAGTCCCGTTTCAATTTGTCAAGAGAGAGGCCTATATGTATCCATCCCCATGTCAGTCCCGAGTAGTCCAACAGTTGTGAATAGTGGAATACTTCCTCATTAACCAGAGGATTCGAGTAGAAGGGTATCGTTATCGAGTTAGCAGTCTGTGGGAGCCAAACCTCCCCATTAAGCTGTTCCTGGCGCCATCCATTGTACGTATGGATAAGGGCAAAGCCGTCTTTGCGAGTCACGATAACATATCTGATTGATGTGTTCTTTTCTATGACCTCCAAGCAGTGATTGACAATCTCGCTGTAGTCGGACATAACGATAGATGAGTTAACTACCTGAGAGACGGACGATGCCAGACTTTCGCCTTGTGACTCAAGCTGCTCAACAAACACTCTTCGCTGATATGGAATGCTGACTATTATGAAAGTCCCCAGGGCGATAACAAGTACAGCCCATGAGAGAAGAGTCATTCGCAGAAGAATTCTTTTCTTGTTTGGTCTTGTCTTACCCACCACTATGGTCATTTCGAGTCGATTCCTTCTTTGATTTCGCGTCCTGGTTGGCCTTATTCTTTTTTTGGTCTCTCTTGCTCTTCAGCGCATTGTTTTCCTTGACCAAAGCTTCAATCGTCTTGAGGTGGGATTGCTTAAACTTCACCAGCCCATTGAAGCGAAACAGCATCAGGATTTGCTTGCATTCGGGTTTCGCCTGCGCAGCAAGGGTGGTCTTAACAAATCTCTCCCTGTTTTGGAGCGGTAAGTTTTTCCTTATGACAAAAACTGCCCCGAGATATCCTGGCGACTGTTCCAATATGCGGAGCTGCTTCTTTAATTGAGGATTCAGCTCGCACAGCGTCTTCCAAGAATCAAGCGTTACTATGCAAGCATCAGCTTGCCGAAAGAAGACCGGAAGGACGGCCTGGGACACCTTATCAACCATTCTAACGGACCTAAGAAAATTTTTGCTCTCGGGCAATCCTCGCTTCAGCAGGAGTGTGTCCAGCCACAGCAGGGCAATTCTACCTCTTTCACCCTTCTCGATGATAAGGTTTCTGCCCTCCAATCCCGACAGGTCTGTGAACTCACTGTGACGATAAACCAAAAGGATGTATGTGTCAAGGACATCCTCCTCTCGAGTTGGTACCAGGATGGGTACAACGGGGAGTTTCTCTCGAGATCTTATATAGTCCACACATGGTATCGTTGCAGCGTTAATTTTGCCTGTCTTCAGAGCATTTATTAGAGACGGCATGTCTTCAAAGGAGTAGTTCTCAGGTACCAAATCATGTTTACCGATAATATCGTTTAGCTTTCTCTGCCAGATTTCAATGGCAATGCGGGCGTCTGTTGGGTCAACAGCAGCTAAATCCTTTAAAGTGTAACCCACACGGATTAGCCCCGAGCTATTCTTGTTGTTCTGGCTGAAGACATCCAGACCTGCGAAAATAACTGCCGCGGAGACTATAATTATCAGCGTATACCTCGGTTTTGTTGGTCTCATTATAGTTTTACCTCAAAGAGCTCCGATACATGCTTTTCACAGACTTCTTTTTGCCCTACTTGCCGGACGAAAGCGGGACTGCTGAGGTCCCCCAAAGGGCACTGCTTACTCCTTTGCCCACCACGAATTCTAAATGGGCCTGAGCTTCTACATGTTCGTATAGAATCCTTTGATACTGGGCCTTGACAAAGGCCTCGATTATCTGAGACTCTATTACTTCTCGTGTTTCCGTGAGACCTTCGCGATAGGCACGGGTGATTAGGTCTCGGTTTTCTTCTGCGCTTGTAAGTGCATTCTGGACTGCTTGATGCTGTTCCTTTGCTGTTTCCATTTGGAGGAATATCTGTTTGGTTTGCAGTGCCAGCCCCTTCCTCAGTAGGATTCCCTCCTCCCGGAGCTTGAGAAGACGAACCCGAGCTTCTACAACCTTGCGTGTAGTGAGGAAACCGTCGAATATAGGAATCTGGACTGAAAGACCAGCGACCCATGACTTTTCGTTCTGGCTGTTGACGATGCCGTAGTCATAGGAGTTATCTACCCTGTTGAGGCTTCCGAACAAAGCAACGGTTGGACGATTTCCACTTCGGGCTTCTCTTACACCTGCTTCGGCTGCTCCAAGACCCGCTTGAAGCCTCGCTACATCTGGATTGAATACATAGCAATCTCCTATCAGTTGCTTCAGGTCAACTTGGCAGGGTGCGAAGCGTATCTTCTCCTCTGCCAATTCGACAGAGTCCTCCCACTCCATTCCCATTGTGTTGGCAAGTGCGGCTTTGGCAACTTGTTCGTTCCTGTTCAAGAGCGGAACAATAGCACGCGTCGTGTTCAACATTATCTCTGTGCGCAGATAGTCGGTCTTCTTGACAGTCCCCGCTCCTTGCTTGTACATTGCTTCGGTGAGATCACGGACCACTTCCAGTCGAACGAGCATCTCCTCGGCAATCTGGCGCACCTCCCGGGAAAGCAACGCACCAAAATAGAACCTCTTCACGTCATACACGACCTCTAATATGGTGCGTCTGTCCTTTTCTTTAGCAGCTTCTAACCCATACCGTGCCTTTGAGACTATTGCCGAGCGCTTACCCCCGGTGTGTAGAGGGTAAATCAAGCTCAGCGACGTATCTATGCTTTCTCTATCCCGCAGAGTATCCGTCAGTTCCTCAACGTCGGCTTTGACACGCGTGTAGATAGGAATTCCATCATAATCTGCCCCCCCCGGCCCAAGTGTTATGTATGCTTCGCTCTGCGATTCTACCTCACGAGCAGGAGTCACGTTCACGAGATCTTCGTCCATTCGGCTAAACGCCGACTCAAGCTTCACGATTGGCCAATAAGACGAGAGCGCTTGTCGATGCTGGGCTTCGGCTATTTCCACGGCGAAACGCGAGACTCGCCGCCTGTGACTATTCTCAAGGGCAATTGCGATGCATTCCTCCAGAGTCAGACGAAGTACCTTCTTACCTTGTTCTACGTTTGTCTCTTGACTGGAGTGGTCCTTTCGGGCCAGTTCAACTGAACTGGCGCCAGGTACGAAGGTCGAGCATATCAGCAAAGTAGCCAAAACAGTTTGCCAAGTAGCTCGATGTTTGCTTTGTCTTTCCATTCTCATAATCTTTGTCTTTCCATTCTCATAATCATTGTATCTTCTGGGACATGTCGGAATATCGGGAGAGGAAGCAAGTAACTTTATCAAAGGCAATCGATTCTGATAAATTCTAGGAAAAAGAGCATTCCGGACCCAGGAATACCTTGCCCTGCGGGACTTAAACGTATATCTTTGTATGCAAAAAGTCCTGGGAGCTGGTTATGAAGAAGGCAGGCTACCTGCAGTGGGCAATTGAAAACACCAAGACAGTATGGTGGCACGACTCGGCGGAGCCGAGCGAGCTTGAGCGCAGTATCCGGAGGGGGGCCATCGGTGCTACTACCAATCCTTTCCTCTCGCATCTTGCATTGTCCAAGAACAAAGACGCATGGGCCAAGGAGATAGACAATGTGCTGTCAGAGCACCTGGAGCCGGAAAGAAAAGCCGAAGAGCTTATGAGCATAGCAATAACGCACGCTGCCCATCAGCTCGAGCCGCAATATGAAAAAAGCACAGGCCGGATGGGCTATGTCTGCGCCCAGGTCAATCCCGCCCGTGCAGCAGAAAGAGAATGTATGCTTCCAATGGCAAGGCGTTTTCACGCCTGGGCACCCAATATTGCCGTCAAGCTACCTGCCACGGATGCAGGGCTGGATGTGCTTGAAGACTGTACGGCTGAAGGAATTACGGCTACACTAACGATAAGCTATACCGTGCCGCAGGTAATTGCCATTGCCGAAAGACATTGTCAGGGAATACGACGGGCCGAACAGAATAGTATCGAACCAGGCAAGTGCTTTGCCGTCATTATGATAGGGCGCCTTGATGACTATCTTCGAGATGTGGCGCACGACTGTGAAGCTGACATTAGCGAATCCGATATTCGTCAGGCGGGTTTGGCGGTTTCCAAACGGGCTTATTCGATTTACAAACAGTGCAGCTACGAAGCCACGTTGATTGTTGCCGCCCTAAGGGGGACTTACCATATGACAGAATTAGCGGGCGCGAAAATCATTATGTCTATTGCTCCACCGTACCAGGAGATGTTGTTGTCTGAAGAATTGCCCTGCGAGGAGCGCATAGACCACCACATACCCGGAGATGTAATTGAGAGACTCTCAACGTTGCCTGAGTTTGTTCGGGCTTACGAACCTGAGGGAATGCAGCCCAAGGACTTCATTACATACGGGGTGACGCAAAAAACACTTGCACAGTTTCACGAAGGCGGCTGGAAGCTATTGGAGAATTTTTAGCTCGTTGAGTGGTGAGTAGTGAGTAGTGAGTAGTCAACTCACCAATTAACCAATTAACTACTCTCCAATTAACTAATTAACCAGACACGAAAGGTTTAGCGATGAAGAAGATTGGCTTTATTGGATTGGGAATTATGGGCAAGCCTATGGCCCGGAATCTGCTCAAGGCGGGCTACTCGCTCACAGTTTACGACATTGTACCTGAGAAGATCGATGACGTGGTCGAGGCCGGGGCGAAGGCGGGCTCATCAAGCAAAGAGGTAGCCGAAAAGAGCGAGATTGTAATAACCATGCTGCCTAACTCCCCAGAGGTCAAGGAAGCAGTGCTGGGTAAGAACGGTGTTCTGGAGGGGGCGAAGCCGGGTACTATCCTTATCGATATGAGCTCCATCGCGCCCTTGGCGAGCAAGGAAGTAGCAGAAAAGGCCAAAGAAAAGGGAGTCACTGTGCTCGATGCTCCCGTGAGCGGCGGTGAGCCCAAGGCTATCGAAGGCACGCTTGCAATAATGGTCGGGGGGTCGCAAGAGACATTCGATGAGGTTGAGGATATTCTAAGTGTGATGGGTGCTTCCGTGACACGGGTAGGTGAGATTGGCAGCGGCAACATGACAAAATTAGCCAATCAGATCATCGTCGCCCTGAACATTGCCGCGATGTCGGAGGCAATGGTGCTGGCAGCCAAAGCAGGCGTCAACGCAGAGAAGGTCTTCCAGGCGATTCGCGGGGGACTGGCCGGCAGTACAGTCCTGGATGCCAAGATGCCGCTGGTGCTGGAAGGCAACTTCAAGCCGGGATTTCGCATCGAGCTGCACATCAAGGACCTGGCCAATGCGCTAGATACCGCCCATGAGGTAGGAGTTCCTGTTCCCCTGTCCAGCGCCGTAATGGAGGTGATGCAGGCGTTGAAAGTGGATGGCAAGGGCGCAGACGACCACGGCGGAATAATTCAGTTCTATGAGAAGCTGGCCAAGGTCGAAGTGCGAGCTGTGAGATAAAGATTCAGGTTATCAGCGTATCAGGATACCAGGTAGTGGGCATCAGGTTATCAGGACATCAGGCTCCCGCTACGTAGCTTTTGCAAAGTAGCATTGTTTTTCCTGATACCCTGTTCTGATGATAACTCCACAGGATGAATACAGAACCGATGTTCTTAGACCAACGGAAGTATAGATGCAAAGAGCAGCGTAAAAGCCAGGGTAATCAGTCCCAGCGCAGCGGTGAGGATAGTCCAGGATTTGAGCGTCTCGATTTCGGTCAGACCGCCCATCCGCGCGAAGATCCAGAACCCACTGTTGTTCATCCAATCTCCGACAAGCGAGCCGCCCCCGATAGCCATGGCTAAATACACGAGATGGCAACCCAACATTTCTTCCGATATGCCCATAGCCGCAAACATAGAAGCGGTCGTAATCATAGCTACCGTACCTGAGCCTTGCGCAAACTTTATGACTGATGAAACTGCAAAGGCCAGAAGCAGGATTGCAAGTCCCAAGCCCTGGCCTTCTGTATCGACGAATCCCTTCACCGCGTCCTGGACGCCGGCGGCTCGGAGCATTGCGCCAAAAGCACCACCACCAGCCGTTATGAGAATAATGATGCCACCACTCATAAGAGCTGTATCCATTTTCCCGGAGAGCTCCTTGAGAGATAATCCTCGACTGCGAACAAGCACAAACATCGCAATCGCCGCCGAGAGCAACAGAGCCAGGTTGGGATTACCCAAAACAGCCGCAATTTGAGCTATCAGCGTGCCCTCGGCCAGCGCATTTGTCACCGTTTTCATTGAAATCAGAATCACCGGCAAAATAATGGGGGCGAATGAAGTCCAGAACCCGGGAAGCTGGTCGTCATCGAGTGGTTCCGGTTCCGCCTCGCCGGCATAAGGACGCATCGGAATGTCCACAAACCGATTGATCAGCTTACAAACGAGCAACCCAAGGGCTGCTGTGGGCAGTCCCACGAGGAGACCCATTCCCATCATTACTCCAAGGTCAATGCCGAAGCGGTTGGCCATGAACAGAGGACCCGGCGTTGGCGGAACCAGTGTATGAGTGATTCCGGCACCTGCGACAATGGCTGTAAGATACAAGACGTAGTTCTTTTGTGTTCCTCGCCAGAATGAGCGAGCCAGCGGTACCAGAAGGTAGAAAACAGTGTCGAAGAATACAGGAACTGAGAGTACGAAGCCACTTCCCATAAGAGCCATTGATGCTCTTTTTTCGCCCAGCGCTTTGAGAAATGACCGTACGATGCGGTCGGCAGCGCCGCTGTCCATAAGACACTTGCCGATAACAGTGGCCAGCGCAATCACAATACCGATAGCCCCGACCACCGAGCCAAACGCCTCGGCCACGCGAGAGACCTTACCCGCAAAATCGCCGGGGGCCAGCAAGCTGATGATTATTGCAGCAGTTATCAATGCGATGAACGCATTGACACGAAGTACTATGATCATCGCGATAAGTAGGGTAACGCCAATAATCAATATCACTATCGGATTCATAATAACAGACCTCCAAACATTGTCTCTATACCATCATTCACAGGTTCAAGTGCTCCTTAGCGAAAGCAAGGCATTTTTTGATATTAGCTTCTTCAAGCTTGACCAGCTCATCCAGCGGCAGATGATTTACCTTTGGCAGACGCTCCAGCGATGCATTTGCGCGGACGTATCTGAGAGTACGAGCCAAATCAGAGCCTGGCACGTCCGCGAACGTCGCCCAATACTTTTCCGTCAGGCAGGGAACTTTCAGTGGATCTCGGGTTGCCATCTCCAGACTGAATTGAATTTCAGGCTTCGCCTTACGAAGAATCCGGACCATTCGAGGCAGGTCAAGCAGGCCTTGCCCCAGCGGGACATCGGCAAGCAAAAAGCCATCTTCATATTCAGCCACGCCCATGTCCTTTAGATGGGCTGCAAAGCCGTAAGGTGCGTACGCCTCGACAACCGCCATGGGGTCCTCTAAGAGTGCAAAGCTGTTACCCGTGTCAACACACACGCCGACGTATTCGCTGCCAATGCGCCTGAGCATATCCAGCATTTGACCGATGCGCCAGTCTTTGTGGTTTTCAATCGCCAGTCGCATACGGTGTCGGGCCGCGACTGACTCCGCCAATTGCAGCGATTTCCAGGTACGTTTAGCAAACGCTTTGAATTGTTCGGCTCTGGCAAACTGTTCGTAGCGGCGCCCACCGATAGCTATGCGGATCATATTCGCTCCAGCCTGTTTAGCCGTCCGCACCGCTGCTTCGAATCTCTCGACGTCAGACTGATCACGGGGCAGAGACGCCGAGCCCTCAACGAACATATCGTAAGTTTCAGCGTTTTCGCGAAGTTTACGAGTGTAAACCTTGTCTCGAATCCCTATGTTCATCTGAACGCCGCCGGCACCGACATTATGACAATGGTCGAGGAAGTTTAGTGGGCCAGCAAGTTTTCCCTTCATCCACGCCCATCGTTGATGGGCGGGATTCATTCGCCCGGTGCGTTCTGCTCTGAGCCGAATGTTGTAGGAAAAATCTGCAATGCCAAGCCGTGCTTTCTTGGCCCCCCCGCCGTATGCTCGCGCCACTTCTGGCAGCGTAAATGCTGCCAACCCAGTGGCCATTGAAAAAAGCATATCTCGACGATTCATAGTCTGCAATCTCATTTGTTAAAATACCTTTTTCGTTTAAGGTTGTCGATGCTCGTATCGATGCTCGCCCTGGAAACTCGAAGCTCGTGTTATCTCTTTAAAAATTCCTGGTCCAAAGCCGGATTCTCCGTAGGACGCCCAACGTCGGCGAATTTTATCCGGTATCCGGCTTCCAGCATCCAGCTTCGATACCAGTTTCGACAACGCCAAACCAGCTTCTACACTAATGCTTAATCTTGAACCTTAATCGAATGTCAGCCGCCGCGTTTTTTTTGCGAAAGCAAAAGCGGGGGCTCTGTTCACATTGCCAGTATCTTGCCCAAAGTTGAGTTACATCATACATGTTCAGGTACCACAAACGGTTCACGGTAGTTTCGGCGTATGAACATATTTGCCCAGTTACTAAACTCGCCAACAAATCTCTCACTTGTTTTATCGAACGTCAGAGAAGGCCCTATGGTCAAGGGTTCACTTCGAAGGTCCACTTTGTTGGCTCTTAGATGGGTCAGACAACGCTCAAAAGATTCCGTCAGGATGCTGTTTCCTGCGATCTCTTCGGCGATTTTCTCGACAGGTTGTTTGTGTCCAAGCCGATAAGATATGTTGGCTATATGGCACAGTGCAGCAGAGATGTGACCTTCGAGAATATCGGCTATGAGGTCACTGACTTTTCGGCTGCGCATCGCCTTGATGAAGTTGGCCTGATGTCCAATGCCACCATCGCCGGGGAACTGCTTGACCTTTTTATGGTTGTTGTCGTACGCCCAGCCGCAACCTCTACCACCGCGAAAATAGCCGTGCTCACATTGGACTACCATGCCAAAGTTAGTCCCCCTGAAGTGGTCTCTGGCCCGCAGGCCTTTTCTCCGTCGCAGGCCACGAACTTCATAAATAATCGGCACCGGCTTATAGTCAAAAAAAGTTATCTGAGTGTTAGGCGTTTGCCCGTCATCGTCCAAGCCGAGCCGCCCACCAATGCTGATTGCTTTGGGGGCAATTCTCTGCTGGCCAATCGCCCATCGGCTCTCGTCAACGTTGTGGGCACCGAGATTGCCGACCTCTCCGGTCCCTGTATCCCAAAACCAGTGCCAATCATAGTGCAGGTTCTTCCGCATCAAGGGCACCAGTGGAGCCGGTCCCTGGAAGAGGTTGTAGTCCACCGATGCTGGGATGGCTTGAGGCCCATTGACTTTGCCAATACTCTCACGGAGGTTGTAGCTGATTGCCCGGACGAGTTTAATGGAACCGAGGTTACCATTTTTAATATACTCCACGGCTGCCTGCAGCCCTACATCGGAGCGGTCTTGTGAGCCGGCCTGTACAATCCGCTTATACTTGCGAGCTGCTTCTACCATCTTTCGGCCTTCCCAGATGTTATGGGAGAGCGGCTTCTCTACGTACACATCCTTACCTGCCTGGCAGGCCCAGATGGTCATCAAAGCATGCCAATGGTCAGGGGTGACAACAACAATAGCGTCGATATCCTTGTCACCGAGCAACCTGCGGTAATCAACATAGGTAGTGACCTTCTCGTTGCGGTCTTTGAATTTCTTAGCTTCGAAGTCCAGGAACTCTGTGTCAACATCACAAAGTGCGACAATGCGAACGCCCTGCACTTTGCCGAATATGTCGATGTGCTCTTTACCTTTTTTGCGAAGACCCACTATGGCGATGCGAATGTCGTTGTTTGCCCCCAGAATCTTTGATGAGGCCCTGGCATGCGGCGCTGAACCGAATCCGATACAGGCGGCGGCAGCCGTTAAGTTCTTGATAAAGTCTCTACGAGTGAGTCTGCTCATCGGTTTTGCCTTTTACCTATCGTGCTGAAAACGTGAATACGGTAATAGTACTGTACTTTTCACCCGGCCGCAATACTACAGATGGAAAATGCGGCTTGTTGGGCGAATCAGGAAAATGCTCAGTCTCAAGACAGAAACCATAATGCCTGTCGTAGATCTTCTCGCCTTTGCCCTTGATTCCCCTCATACCGTTTGCCGTATAGAGCTGCATACCGGGTTCAGTGGTGTGCACTTCCATAATCCGCCCGTTTGTAGGTTCATAGACCCGAGCGGCCGGGACAAGCGCACCTCCGGAATTTTTCAGCACGTAGTTATGATCATACCCGCGTGTTTGTGTAAGCTGGCTGATCCTTGCTCCAATTGTCTTGGCCTTCGTAAAGTCCAGAGGAGTGTCTTTTACACTGTGGATCTCACCGGTCGGTATCAGTGCTTTGTCTGCCGGGGTATAGTAATCAGCGTTGATTATCATCTCATGGTTCAGAACGTCACCATTGCCTGCCCCTGCAAGGTTAAAGTAGCTGTGATTGGTGAGGTTGACAATAGTAGGCTTGTCCGTGGTGGCCTCGTAGCTTATCCTCAGCTTATTACTATTCGTCAAGGCATAGGTCACGTTACAATTAAGATTACCGGGAAAACCCTCATCGCCGTCTCTGCTAAGATATGTGAATCGTACGCCGACCTCTTCGCTTCTCTGGAAGGGGCGGCCTTTCCACATGACCTTATCGAATCTCTTGTTTCTTCCACCGTGGATGTGGTTCTTGCCGGCATTGGCGGTCAGCTTGTATTCGATGCCGTCGAGCATGAACCTTGCGTTAGCGATGCGATTGGCGTAGCGACCGACGGTGGCACCAAATAGAGGATTTCTCTTGATGTAGGAGTCCAGGTCGTCGAATCCAAGCGCCACGTCAGCTAATTTGCCGTCCCGATCCGGTACTTCCAGTGACACCAATATCGCTCCATAATCAATAATCCTCGCACGCAGTCCTTTTACATTCGTGAGCTCGTAGAGAGTCACCTCCTGGCCGTCCGGCATTCGACCGAACGACTTCTGTTCTACCTCCAAACCGGCCCGGCTCTTCCGGGATGGCTGGCCAACAGCTTTTCCACAGTTGAACCAGGCGACCGTCAGCACTACGCAGAGACAAATCCGATAATTAACCATAGCAAAGCCCTCACAATTCTCTTAGCGCCAAGTGTCTCAGCCAATCATCATATGTGGAGGCGTTATTATTAGCTCCGAAACGACTGCACGAGGCGGCAGCTTGGCGATTGTCACCACACAGGCGGCAATGTCCTCCGGCTGGAGCATCTTCGCGCGTTTTTCGGGCGGCGGCGGCGAGGGACGCTTGTCTATGATCGGGGTGTTTGTCTCACCCGGATAGATGTTCGTTACCTTGATACCGTTTCCGCATTCCTCCAGGTTGACAAAAGTCCCAAGAGCACTCGTGGCAAACTTCGACACGCAGTAGGGCAAACCTGCCAAAAGCATCGAGCATTTGCCCGCCAGGGATACAATATTGACGATTAGTCCCGAACCTCTTTGACGCATAACCGGAAGCGCCGCATAAATACAATTGAACGTCCCTGTTGTATTAATCTCCATGACGCGGTCGAAGTCTGCGGGGTCGATATTGGACATCATCCGATTCGCGACATTGATACCTGCACTATTGACGAGGATGTCAATAGACCCGAGCTCGTCGCTAAGCCATTGAAATAGCTGCGAGACTTGCTCGCGCTCAGTGATATCACAGGTCCGCCAGACAAACGCAGAGTCGCCGCCTCCAGCTTTGGCAGCGTTTACCAGGGCTTCTTTGTTGGCATCAGCAAGTGCGACTCTGCAGCCTTCGGCCGCAAGAGCCTTGGCGATTCCTAATCCAATGCCTCCCGCTCCACCCGCGACTAAGACTATCTTGCCATTCAAATCCATAATTCAATCCTCCCTTGTACTACGTTCCGGAATTGTGAGTAGTGAGTGGTAAGTGCGCCTGTAAGTCGAAGACCCCTTCCAACAGGCCGAAGCGTATGTATCCATATTCAACTCACCAATTAACCAATCACCAATTAACCATGCTGCTGATTTTATATGATATACCGGCGCAGTCAAGCGCTTGATTTGCAATTTTCTCCGTTTAGTGTCCCATACGGGGATGACACACTGGACTACGCGCGCCGCGAGGCGGAAGCCGGTTCTGATTTTGCCGCGGAATGCCTCCACCGGTATGAGGCCAGTGACAATCGGGAACGTTCACCTGAGCATGCAGTTTTCCACTACTACAACTTTGCCTCCGTGGGCAAGCGTGACCAGAAAGGACAGTTCGTTCACCGCGAGAAATTCTATGATATGTCTGCGGATTTCTATCATGAATATCAAAGGCGCATTTGCAGCTACCTGTGCGAAATGGCGGCAGATGTATTCAACCGCACATGAACATAACTCCCGAGAAACGCAAAGATGTTTTGAGAAACTGTCTTGCTTTTCGTATGATATGGTGTGTAAATAGTCCGAAGGACTCCTTTCGGAGGACACGACGCTATGGAGCAGCAATTAGGTGAAAAAATAGCAATTGTTACCGGGCAGACGCTGAATGTGGACGGTGGGCTCGAAATGAATTGACCAAATGTCCAGAAGAAAGCATGGGCGTTAAAAAAGTTTGCCAAAATCAGGTTTGCATAATGTTATTGCGATGCAAGTAAAGGAGAGCTAAAACATGACCGATTTTGAGAAAGCACGGGCCCTGTTGCACGAGTTCAAAGGGGACTCATATCTGTTTGGCCCGGATGTCCTCCCAAGAGTAGGTGAATCCCGCCCGTCGAAGACGGGACGGGGTGAAGAGGTTGCCGCCGCGGGGAAGAAAGCAGCGCTGGTTCGTGACACATTTAGCGGCAGCGATGATTATGTGGGGGTCATACGTAACTCGCTGGCCAAATCAGGAATCGACCTTGTCACAGAAATCAGAGGTGCCAGGCCCAACTGTCCGCGAGAAGACCTATTTCGAATCACCAACCACCTGATGGAGTCTGAGGCGGATGTGGTAGTCAGCTTCGGTGGCGGCAGCACAATCGACGCTGCAAAGGCCGCTGAAGTCCTTCGCACCCTCAATGGTAATATTGATGCGTATTTTGGGACAGGGCTTGTTACCAAAGCATTGCAGGAAAGCACCGGAAGGTGTCCCTCGGAGAGCATGTCCCTGACTACGCACATGGCTATTCAGACAGTTGCCAGCTCCTCAGCCCACCTGACTAAGTATTCGAATATTACAGAAGTTTCAACAGGCCAGAAGAAGCTGATTGTGGATGATGCAATTGTTCCTGCTCTTCCGGTCTTCGACTATAAGGTGACGTACAGCACACCGCCGGGCCTGACCGCCGACGGAGCGCTCGACGGCATTTCGCACTCGCTGGAGGTCCTTTACGGAGCTATCGGCAAACCTTACTACGACAAGGTCGAAGAAATAGCCAACGTATGTATTAGTCTGGCGGTCAATTACCTGCCACGTGCAATCGACAATCCGAAGGACAAAGAGGCGCGAGAAGCACTCTGCCTGGCCACAGACCTGGGCGGATATTCCATTATGATAGGCGGAACCAACGGCGGACATCTGACCAGTTTCTCCCTGGTGGACATACTGCCGCACGGTCGGGCCTGCGCTATTATGAATCCGTACTACACCGTCTTTTTTGCCCCGGCCATTGAACGGCCCCTGCGTCTTGTCGGCAAGATTTATCAAGAGGCGGGTCTGACAGGGGCCGATATTGAAGCCCTGAAAGGAAGGGACCTTGGAGTCGCTGTGGCCGAGGCTATGTTTGAGCTGGCTCAAAGGATTGGCTGTCCCACGCGCCTAAGCGAAGTTGAGGGATTCAGTCGGCAGCATATTGACCGAGCGCTGGCCGCAGCCAAGAATCCACAGCTTAAGATGAAGCTCCAGAATATGCCTGTGCCGCTTAGAAGCCAGATGATAGACGACTATATGGGGCCGATTCTCGAGGCGGCACGAGACGGAAACCTTGCGCTGATTAAGAACAAGCCTATATGATAGGTTCTCGTCATGCTCTCCAGGGGCGCTTTCTGTTTATTTTTTCCGACAATATATTCTTCGCAATGATTGCATCGGCCCGGATCTGAAAGTCAAACATGCCCACATTGGCAAAATCCGCTCCGTTTTCAAACGCGAATCTGAAGCCCTCTCGGGGATGGATGGCTCCGGCAGCCAAAACCTTGAAGGCAATCCACGGCTTCTTGACGGTTCTCATGAACTTGATTGTCTCCTCGGGCTCAGTACACCACATATTGTCATGAGGTGGCAGACCGCGCTCGGGACGCTCGGCTTTTGGAGTGGCCGACCAATAATCGCCGCTGTGCAGCGTTTTCATATAGAAATCCACCTTGACACCCGCCTTTTCCAGGGCCATTGGCACTTCAAGTGAATGGCACGCACAACCGGCAATCAGCCCGTTTTTCCTGATGAGCTCAATGGCTTTGGCCAACAAATCCACGCGGTTATACCTGACCCAATTATCACCTATACCACCATGTACAAAGGCACCGATGGCACCGTTATCAATTGCCCCTTGAATCGAGCCGGTAAGGTCATGAGTTTTGGGATAAGTCTGGGCGATCCACTGAATCTGTCCGCCCCATTCATTGCGATAACGGTTATACACTCGAATAGTTGGGTCCTCACCGAATGCGTAGGGACTGTTGACGGGCCCTATCATCGTGTTGATACCGCATTCTTCGCATAATTGCCAGGTCTCAATAATCTTCCGGTCGGTGAAGTAGTGCCTCATCAACGAAGCAACGTAAATCAAGTCACGATCGTGGGCACTACCGATGATTAGATTACCACCGCAAATCAGACGGCTGATCTCGACATGTTTAATCTTGCCCATCGGCATTTCGAGATGAGCTCTCTGCTGTCGGGCTGCCACTTGTTCATCAGTTTTCTGACCCGTGCTTCGTAGCGAACTGCTTCGCAGGGCAGCATCGGTCGGCTTAGCCAAAAGGGCCTGTTCCTTATGACTTGTCGCCAATGTTAGGCTGGCTGAGGCCGCTAAAGACCCCTTAATAAACCCCCGACGATTCACGGTCTCGGCCATAAGATCAACCAAAATCTTTTTCCATAATGCACCACTAAAAAGTATAACGCTGCGGCTCATACCTGTCAACTTTCAGCTTTGAACGGCTGAAATTTAGCTAAAAGTTACAGTTTGAATGATACTATATCTGACAAACAGCCCAGCCAGAATCTCAAGTCCATCGATTTATAGACTTGATTCGGCTTAGATTGCAGGGCTTTTCCTAATGAGAAACAAGCCCTTTTTCCGTTGAGAGTACGTAGTTCTATGTGTTCTGAGCAGAAATGAGCTGACCAATTTGCATTCCCCTCAAAATAGACTATGATTTAAATAAGGTGTGAAAACTTCTCAGAGCAGCTTAGCTCTGGAGTATGTGAACAACCTGAGTTGGCGCATACTAAGTCAAAGTATGAAATATGAGAAGGTACAGGAATATGAAGGCACAGAAGAAGAAAATATTGGCCGTCGATGATAATCCGGACAATACCACAATTGTTGAGGAATTGTTTCATGAGGACTACGATCTTAGGACTGCCGCAACAGGTGAGCAGGCTCTGGAGATCGCGCTGGATTTCCAGCCTGACCTAATTTTGCTTGATATTATGTTACCCGGTATGGACGGCTTTGAGGTGTGCCGACGCCTACGAGAGTACACCTCGCTTTCCCATACGAAGATCATCATGGTGACGGCCAAAAGAGGATTAGAGGACAAAGTTATAGGTTATGAAGTTGGTGCTAACGATTATATTACGAAACCTTTCGAGCAAGAGAACATCATGGAGAGTGTAGCATTCTTTCTGTAAACTGCGTCCGGTAACGAGTCCGTTGAGACCTCCAGCCAGATATCCTTTTTCAGGTACGTAGAGCTTGTCCTCTTCATGGTCCTTGCTGTTCGCCTGGCGTTCGGCTAACAGTTCCCGCTGTCGGGCCCTGGATTTGAGTGAATGTATCTTCTGTAAAAAAATAATTTTTCTTGTAAATCTGACTTCTGCAGTATATATTTCCAGTAGCGGTTACACCCTGACTTTTGGAGCCAAGAGCGAAGATTCTTTGTGTGCTCGCCCTTTGCAGCCTGCCGACGGGGACGGAGTCTGAGATAACGACATGGTCTATACCCATGTTCTCAATAGGGGCGGCAAAGGCTTGTGTAGCCCTCTGGACGGCCTCAGGAGCAGCCCTGTAAAGGTCTCTTATACGGATCTGCATAAAACCCCTGGATAAATTGCAGATATTCCTGTACCTTTTTGAGGTGAAAGTAGTTAAAGGCCGAATCACGATTTACTCGCTGGGTTCTTATGCTGCAAAACCAGCGTTGTTTGGGTTCTTATACGGAACCATATAAACATTGTTAGCTCTCCAACTGGAACTTGTCCCGAATGGAGCTATTAAACGATCAACCGCTTACTTCGACTTTCGTCGGGCGTGACCGTGAGATCTACGCTCTCGACAAACATTTCTCAAGCGGCGCGCGAATCGCCGTCATCAGCGGTGAGCGCGGATCAGGCAAGACGGCCTTGGCCTACATGTTCGGTCACTGGGCGGAATCTACGAATCTCTTCCCCGGTGGATGGCAACGCATTAACATTTCGCCGTACGTCGGGATTGGCGATGTTTTGCCGTCTCCACCAACTGATCGCACGCTGCTTGTGATTGATGATTTCGACGTCGCTAGCCCAGATTTTCGAAATGAGATCACCAAATTACTCAATCGCCACCCGGCCCTGAGCGCGATAATCTGCACGAATGATCGAACGCCGAGCGACTTAAGCTCCGCGCTCACGATTCGACTTGGCGGTCTTTCTCGGGAAGAATTCCGTCGCCTAATTGAACAACGTGTGGCTCTTGCTGGTAAAGACCGTGAACTCGCTGACCAGTTGTTTCAAATTGTCGCAGGGCATCCGCTCTATGCAGATCTCGCCGGAAAGACAATCCGCGAACTCGTGGTTACTCTCAACGAGTTCGTACACGGGTTGGGAGAGTTTCGGCATTCAGGGATCATCGGTCCGGATGGACGTCCGATTGATGTTGTCCCCGAACAGATTCAGATAGCCGTTGTTGACACCAATGCGGCACTGATTGACAAACTCCGCTCGGAACCTGAGTTGCTGCATGACCTCTCTCCGCGCCGTTTCGAGGAGATTGTTGCCGAGCTCCTTTCCCAGCAGGGATATTCAATCGAATTGACACCCCCATCACAGGACGGTGGTTTCGACATCTACGCCGCCCGCAAAGATAGATTGGGACGTTTTCTCTTCCTCGTTGAATGCAAACGCTACACACCACCAAACAAAGTAGGTGTGTCAATTGTTCGGTCGTTGCACGGCGTGGTCCAACAACAACAGGCAAATGCTGGAATCGTTGTGACGTCGTCCTTCTTTACTCGCGGAGCCAAGGAGTTCCAGCAGCGGCTTCCTTACCAAATGCAACTACAAGACTATATTGCACTTCAACAATGGTTGGGTATACTCAAAAACAAGAGCTAACCACCGCATCCACCGGAGCGGCCGATGGCGTGTTTGGGCAATGGACAATCACTTGGCGGCCGCCCGGTGATGCCAAACGTTAGGCCGCAGCTATGCGTTGAACGGATAACGTTCTATTACAAAAGGACAGGTAATTTGATTGATATGGAAAAACAAAAAAACTCGGAAATTAGAAGACTGGTGTTGGCTAAAATGCTCTTCCTTCACGGCTGCATCCACTCCTCTCGTAAAGATAATGTGAGTAGGATGCTTGCTATTCATCATTTTGACAATGCCATTGAAATAGCACTAAGATGTGTGGTAACTAAACTGGGCACTAAACCAAGAAAGAAACAACTTTACTTTGAGGATCTTTTAGAGGAAATAAACAGCTTACCATTAAAGGACCAGATGATAGGTCTGCACAGGGTAAGAAATGCTGTGCAGCACCAGGGAGACATCCCCTCGATGGAGTCTGTCATCAAATACAAAGGCTATACGCAAGACTTTTTTAAAGCAGTCTGTAGTGACAAATTTAGCGTGCCTTACGAGAAACTCTTCCTTTCAGCGTTGATTGAAAATGAGAATCTAAGAAAGAAGCTGCTGAAGGCTGAAGAAGCTTTTGGACGGGAAGAGTTTAAGCTTTGTATAAAGCTATGTGATGATGCATTTATATCAGTAACATTCGAAGAAGCGAATATTTTTCAGTCCGCAGGAATGCTGACAGGGTATTGGGGAGCCTCTGAAGAGCTTAAAATGGTTCTGGCTCAAGATTATTTGCAAAAGTATAGGGAGAAAGATTATTATGAGCTTGCGAAAGACTTGCGCGGAGCAATTCTGCAATGGGGACAAGCGACGACAGGTATGCAATTCCTCGACGAGTATAGGATGGACTTCCTTAAGCATAGGCAAATCGTCGAGAGTTTGGAAGATTTTTCTGTCAAGGAACTCAATGATAATGCTCAGTTTTCCTTAAACTTCGTGATGAGCCTCAGCCTAAAATGGCAGGAAGAGGGAATGTTGGATTAGAAGGTTGCGCCTAACAATCTGCTGCACGCCGACCGGAATCGCTGGCCGATTTTGCAAACATGCTTAATCGTGTTATGATAATCTAATTGGCAAATATTACTGTCTGTATTGCCGCGATTCCGGCGGGTGAGCAGTGCGTTATGCATAAGGAGATGACATGATGGAATTAGTTCGTGATATACTCGCAGTTCTCGGAGGTGCTGGAATAATTATTCTCGGATTGTCAAAATTTCTCGGCGTAATTTGGAGAGATCGAATAAAGGAAAGTGGTCGAAGAGACACAGAGGAAGCACTAGAGGCAAAAAGGCAGCGATACGGTCTAAGAAGAGTGCAGGCCGATAAGTTCGCAGAATCACAGTTTGATATTTATATAGAGCTTTGGCAAATGCTTCAGGGGTTAAGCCTAACCGTTGATTCGCTTTGGCAAAGAGCAACAAAAACTAATATCGAAACACTGGCAAGGGAGTTGGCCGCTACCAAGGACAAAGTCAACGCGTGGTCCATTTTCTTTGAGAAAAGACATTTAAAAGAACTCAATAAGCTTTTCGAGATACTTGAGAATTTCGAGACGGGAAAGATAAGGCTTGTTGAAATAAGGTCCAAGAATGATATGAGAGATGTTTCTCCAGAGGCAGTAAGTTATCAAATTCAGCAAAATAGAATGTTCAAAGAAGATTTTGAAAACTTACTGGAAGAAATGCGCGATTCATTCAAATCAAGATTGTCTGAACTTTAACTACCAGAATATGCATAACAAGGCTAATTCAGCCGACGCAAAAAGCCGCGCGGCTGATTAGCGACGCTAGAAGTTTCGTAATTGAACCCCCAAGAGATGCGTACGAGCTCTTGAGGGTTTTTTTCTTTGCAGATTTTTGTGTGGTGTGAGCGTTCTGTCCAAGTGTTACCGCATTCTTTTGGCTCCTTTATTCACTTGGATCTATAAACCTCCTAATAGACAAGCAGGAACTCATGAGAAATAGAGTATTGAAAGCAAATGGTTTATGTGGTAGTGACACAATTGACGTCAGTGTAAGGCGCCAGTTCGAAGCCAAAATCTTCGGATTTCGCATCAATTCTGGAACCTTTGTTGGAATATATCATAGTCTTCATCGCGCTAAGCGTCAACCTTGAACAGCCTAACCTTCCCCTTCACCGGCACTTTAGTTCACTTTAGGCACTTTAGGCACTTTAGCTCACTCCTCACTAACGAGAATCCAGCATCAAGTGCCGTGTCTCGGAGATTTTTTTCAAATCTACTTGAAATCAAACTCAAAATTTGGTATAATACGCCTATGTTAGCCAGTAGGCTAACATAAACCGCCAGTAGGCGAAGATGACATTTCAGTATGCATGTCGTAAGCCACCGAGTGGCAAGGACTTAGAGCCAGCCAGCCCGAATCCCTGCATGCCTTAGGCAGGGAACCGTTTTGAACATTTAATTTTGTGTAATTTGGATTTGTTTAGGATTTAGGGCTTAGGATTTCGGATTTATGTTTCAGAGAGTAGCAACTGTCATCTGTCATCTGTCCTCTGTCGTCTGTCCTCTGTCGTATGCCCTCTACATCTGTCGAGAATCCTCTACAAATCAGCTCCTTTTTATGCAAAACAAACCCAATTTCCGAAAGGCCAAAATGAACGTAAAATTATATAATACAAAGGATTATGAAAATATTGCCAATTGGACACTTGGTCAAAACAAACCCAATTCAAACCCAATCAAACCCAATTGCCGAAAGGGTAAAAAATGATGCAAAGTCTGTATTTACAAAGGATTATGAAGAATAATGCGGCTAAGTGCTATGAAAAAACAAACCCAATTCAAACCCAATTCAAACCCAATTCAAACCCAAACAAACCCAATTTCAAGGCATTCTGTAAGAAAGGAGACCTATGGCCATGAAAGATTGTACCCGTCGTACTTTTATGAAGGCTTCGCTGGCTGCTGTTGGTAGTGTCGCGCTGGCGTCCAGCGCATGGTCCCGGATCAGGGGCTCCAACGACGACATTCGCATAGCCATCGTGGGTGTTCGAAAGAAGGGCAAGGAACACATCCAGGACTTTCGCAGGCTCTCAGGTGTTCGCGTGGTCGCCATATGCGATGCGGATACGCAATTCCTGGATATCGAAGTTGCGAAGTTCAAAGAGCGCAACATTAAGGTTGACACCTACGTTGACTACCGAAAGTTGCTGGAGAACAAGAACATCGACGCGGTTGTGCTCTCCGTGCCCGATCATTTGCATGCCCTGATGACGGTATGGGCCTGCCAGGCGGGCAAGGACGTGTATGTCGAAAAGCCGGCTTCGCATAACATTTGGGAAGGCCGGAAAATGGTGGAGGCGGCGCGTAAGTACAAACGCATTGTGGGAGTTGGCTCACAGGACCGCTCGGACGTAGGATTGCTGCCCCTCGCCGAGCATATCAAACAGGGTGGCCTGGGCAAAGTTCAGCGTGTCCACGCCATCACCTACAATGCCCGCATGAGTATTGGCAAGGTAAGTGGTCCCCAGCCGGTCCCGGCGACCTGCGACTACAATCTTTTCCAGGGGCCGGCCCCGTTGACACCGCTGATGCGCAAGAACCTGCATTATGACTGGCACTGGTGCTGGCCCACCGGTAGCGGCGAGATGGGCAATCTTGGCGGCCACGTGTTGGACGACTGTCGCTGGACGACCGGCGTGGCTACCATGGCGCCGCGCGTAGTGAGCCTCGGCGGGCGGTTCGGCTACGATGATGACGGCCAAACGCCCAATACTATCATCTCGTTGTTCGACTACGATGCCTTTCCCATAATCTATGAAATCCGTGCCCTGCCGCGTTCCAAAAGTGAAAAGGTCGATACTTATCAAGGGATTACATCGCGAGGGATGGACCGCTATCGGGGTATTAACTTCGGTATGGTGATTCAGTGCGAGCATGGCTACTTTACCGGCGGTCGCGGCGGAGGCTGGACCTACGACAACGACGGCAAGAAGATAAAACAATTCGCGGGCGACGGCGGCTGGGGACACATGACGAATTTCCTCAATACGATGCGCAGCCGCCGGGTTAGTGACCTGAAGGCAGACGTGCTCGAGGGGCATATCACGGCCAGTATGATTCATGCGGCCGATATTTCCTATCGCCTGGGGCAACGAAAATCCGTTGATGAGATCAGGCAGACAATAGCAGGCAATGACCTGCTGATGGAGTCCTTTGATCGCCTTCAACAGCATTTACGGGCGAACGAAGTTGATCTTGACCGGAGATCCGTGGCTCTTGGGCCGATGCTGACGTTTGACACAGAGCGCGAGAGGTTCGTGGGTGACCACAGCGACTACGCGAATATGTTTGTAACAAGGAACTACCGTCCCCCATTTGTTATACCTGAGACCGTGTGACGGAAATCGACAGTACAAAGCGTTGACGCGTAATACGCTGATCATCTTGGTCAAGGCAATCACACCGATGAGAAGGATAATGAGTGTGTTCCCTATCCCGGCCATCCATTTGATTGATGTGTGTCGTTATAGATTCAAGTGCTCTATTGCATAGCGCAGGCACTTCTTGATGTTTTGCTCTTCGAGCTTTATCTGCTCGTCGAGTGGCAGATGGCTTATGTGCGGCAGAGCATCTTTTTCACTTGCGTTGGTCCGCACGTATCGCAGCGTGCGGGCCAGATCCGTCCCGGGGACGTCGGCAAACGTCGCCCAGTATTTCTCTTTCAAACAGGGTACCTTTAGCGGATCACGGGTCGCCATTTCCAGGCTGAATTGTGTCTCGGGTCTGGCCTTTCGCAGAATCCGGACCATTTTGGGCAGGTCGAGTAAGCCTTCGCCCAGCGGCACATCCGCAAGCAGAAAGCCCTCTTCGTACTCGGCTACAGCCATGTCCTTAAGATGGGTCGCAAAACACCAGGGCGCGTATGCCTCGACAACATCCATAGAGTCTTCCAGCAGAGCAAAGCTGTTGCCCGTATCAACGCATATTCCGACGTACTCACTGCTAATGCGCTCCAGTATGCTCAGCATATCGGGTATGCGCCAGTCCTTATGGTTTTCAATTGCCAGGCGGATACGGTGTTTGGCCGCCACCGGTTCAGCTAACTGTAGTGACTTCCATGACCGGTCTGCGAAGGCCTTATATTGTTCGGCTCTATCGAACTGTTCGTATCGCCGCCCCCCGAAAAAGATACGGATTACTTTTGCCCCCACCTCTTTTACCGTGCGTACCACCTTCTCAAACCTTTCGACATCGGACCGGCTGCGAGGCAGGCCTTCTGAACCCTCAACGAACATCTCATATTTTTCCGCATTGCTGCGAAGTTTACGAACGTAAGCCTCGTCTCTGATCCCAATTTCCATGTGGGCACCACCAGCGCCAATCTGATGGCAGTGTTCGAGGAAGTTTAGCGGGTCCCGAAGCTGCCGATCGGCCCTGAATCGTATGTTGTATGAGAACGTATCAATGCCCATTTTTGACTTCTTCGCAGTTGATGCGCCCTCTGCCAGGACGGAAGGCCCCAGCATTGATGCCGCTATGCCACCGGCTATTGAATAAAGTGCTTCTCTTCTGTTCATCACTGCTATTTTACTCGGCTCACTAAGAAACGCAAGGCGTTGAGGTAAAATTCATTCGCTATCGACCGGACGTGACTGCTAAAATTGTCGGATAAGATTCTTCTTAACAAATCTCTCTATCGACATATGTAATAGGGATTCGAAAGTTTTTTTTCTCCCTCCTTTTTCTTAAACTCAACTCGATTACAATCTCCTCATGCCTCCTAAAGCCTATAGCTTTTCTGTCAGGATCGGGGTTACAGACGGAGGTGCTGCTTCGGGACCTGCTCCCCACTCTTTGTTGGGTATTGGTCCCATCTCGAAAACAAGCCGGCCGCCTGGGGTCAGGTCGGAGTGGTGGAAATACGGCCTATTCAGAGTTTTTCCGTTCAGGGTCGCCGACTGAATATATATATTCTCTTCCGAGGCGTTGCGGGCCTCGATTACAAACTCGCCATTATCTCCATCAGTTCCCTGCACATAAACTCTCACCCTGCGAAACGCAGGGCTGCCAATTACATAGACTCCCTTGGAAGGCTCCACGGGATAGAATCCCATCGCGCTGAACACGTACCAGCCTGTCAAATAGCCGTTGTCATCCATGCCACAGAGCCCCCCCTGAACGGGTTTGTGAAGCAGCTTCATGATTTTCCGGATGATCTCCTGAGACTTCCAGGGCGCGCCGGCATAATTGTAGTAGTACGGAACCTGGCGATCAGTCTCATTGCCGTGAACGTATTGTCCGAGCATCCCCGTGAGGTCACGCATCGGGAATTCGGGATTGTAAGGTGTATTAAAGAATTCATCCAGCTTCTTGATGAAAGCATCTCTGCCGCCCAGCAGATTGATAAGTCCCTCTATGTCACGGGGTACAAGCCACAAGTAATGCCAGGCTGTACCCTCGCGGTAAAAGCGTTGACCGAAAGGCACGGTTGGATTGAAAGGCGTAACCCACGAACCATCCAATCTACGCGCGCGCATGAATCCGGTGATCGGGTCAAAGAGCAGCCGGTAATTCGATGACCTTGCCATGAAGTACTCATAATCGGCGTGCCGGCCCAGCGCTTTGGCTAATTGGGCGATACAGTAGTCATCGTAGGCATAGCCCAGTGTGCGGTTCACGACATCCGGACGGCCGCCCGGCACTCTGTCATCGAGTTGCCCTTTGTTTGTCGGTTCTTCTGTGGGTATGTATCCCAGGCGCAGGTAATCCGCGAGCCGTACCCACCCTTGTTTGGGTTCTGTGGCGCTACGACGCAGCGCCTCGTAGGCGGCAGCTACGTCGAAATTCCGGAAACCTCGGTTGTAAGCACCCGCGATCCAGGAGGCATTTCCGGATCCCCAGAATCCCCCGCGGGAGGTGCTCCATTTGGACTGTGCGAGCCGCTCGATCGCCGTTTCAGGACGTACGATGAAGTACAATGCCCCCCCGTTAGGCCATGAAAGAAATTTATCGGATGTCATCACGCGGTAGAGTGACGTGTAGAAGTTCACCCGGTCGTCGTCCGTGCCACCCTCTACCTCGATCCGCCTTAGTATCTCATTCCAGCCGTCTTCCGTTTGTTTGCGGACCTGGTCGAAATCCCATCCGGGAATCTCCTCTGCTAAATTCTTCCTCGCAGTCTCCATGTCAACCAAGGAAATGCCCACCTTGGCGAGAACGGTTTCCCGTTCTGACGTCGAGTAGTCCACGAATGCGCCAATTGGATGCCCGGACTGACTGGATGAGCCCGAGTGTATCGCTCCGTCCTTCCAGGTTCCGAACGACGAGAAGGGCTTGCTGAACTCCGCATAAAAATTGACAGTGTACCCTTTGCATTTCTGCCAGCCTGCAATCCGTCGATTGTCCAGCACTTCAACGTGCGCCTCGACTACGGGATTCTGTGAGGTGGACAAATCGATCAAGATATGGGCCTGTTCCGACTGCCCAAAAGTGTAGCGATGAAAGCCCGCGTTTTTCGTTGCGGTCAGCTCGACCTTGATTCCATAGTCGGAGAGAAAGACCGTGTAGTATCCCGTCAAAGCCGGTGTCGGGGCTTAGTTTAACTACGCCGTCAAGTGCCATAGCCCCCGGAACCACTGACCCGTAATAGAGTTCTTCCCCTTTCGGAGGATTGTTACCCAGGTATTCTGCGTCCTCGAAGGGAGCGGTCCCGATAAGTGGGTTTACGTAATCGACGGGTCGATGCGGCAGCGGTTATCGCCGATTCAACGGTGCATTTTAGACCAGAAGCAGAAGCAAGCTCTGCGTTTAGTATAAATCCGTCTGAAGAACTTATATAGAGACTGCCCAAACCCCGTGCCGGGTCACTGTCCTTTGAGTCCATTTGTAGAGTGTAGCCCAGCTATCCACCCTGTACTTGCTGAAATCAAAAACAAGGAATTTATTCTGTGCCCCCTCCGGAAATGTCACTTTGAAGACCGACACATGGGGCGTAACCGTAATCGCGGCCATAGTCGCGCCGGATGGCTTATCAGCCTTGTATTTTACGGTCAGCATCGAAGGGTCGCCGCTGATCGAGTCACGCCAGTCATCTCTTTCGGACCTGACCACTACTGAGTCTAAGCAGGGATATACCCTGGGAACTAAGGTCATATAGGTGACGCGACTTTCAAAGAGTTTGATACCAACAAAGACAATATTCTTATTGACTTGAGATGACGTCAATACATTCGTATAATAGTAAAAAAATCAGAATCAACATTTTAGGGAGGTCAGAATGCAATCATTCAGCAGAAAAACTATGTTGATTAAAGTGATACTGTGCGTGCAAATTATCGTATTAACCCTTGGGACGGCTACTGCACAGGGGAACAGACCTGGTCCCGCATATTCATTTGTGTATCTTGGTGACATGCATTTCGATAAAAGAAGTCATCATGATTTTGAGTGGGTGAAAGCCAATAAGCCAAGAGATATCAGGCAGATAGAGGACTATGTCAGGATTACGGAAAAATATACCCCCGGTCTTCTAAGGCGAATCCAAACTGTTATAGAATCCGGTGATAGCCAAATAAAGATGATTGTCCAGGGTGGAGATCTTACTGAGGGACTGTGCGGCAGCCGTGAACTTCAAGAGACTCAATTCAAAGATGTCATAGAGTGTATTCGTAACCACATACCTGAGACCACATTCATTACTACCAAGGGCAATCACGATATCACCGGCCCCGGGGCGAAGGAGGCCTTTGACAGTATTATGTTGCCATGGTTATCAAATGAATGTAAAAAGCAAATAGATTCTGCGTCTTTCTATTTTATGAAAGGGCCGGATTTATTTGTGTTTTTCGACGCATATCACAATAATAATCTTGATTGGCTGGAGGAAACTTTAAGTGAAAACAAACATCGCTATGTGTTTGTTGTAATGCATCCTCCTGCAGTTCCTTATAATGCAAGGTCCACGTGGCATCTCTTTTCAAGAGCGAAAGAGAAAGATGTTCGCGAAAGATTCTTAAATATACTGGGTGTAAATAAAGTGATACTGCTGACCGCCCACCTTCACAAGTACAGTATTCTGACCAGAAGAACTTCGAGAGGCACTTTTGTGCAGCTCAGTATGAACAGTGTTATCAGCTCGCCGAAAATATTAGTGAAAAATCATCTTGAAGGCGTTAAGAATTATGGCGGTCGTCTTGTTGAACTCGAACCTGAATTTCAGCCTGATACAAAGGATGAACGGCAGAAGCTGCTTGAAGATGAGAAACCATATATAGCTTTTTTCGAATATGCGGATTTTCCTGGATATGCTGTCATTCATGTCTCGGACACGGGGACCAACATAGATATTTACACGGGTGATTCCAACAAAGTATGGAAGAATGTA
>Ga0209979_1001031_pt1 | contig 32809 bp, 30 predicted proteins | sample AnhtaG_FD_183114 | JGI IMG/M metagenome (GOLD analysis project Ga0209979, IMG submission 183114) | Deep subsurface microbial communities from Anholt, Denmark to uncover new lineages of life (NeLLi) - Anholt_01485 metaG (SPAdes) (version 2) | ecosystem: Environmental > Aquatic > Marine > Oceanic... | reverse complement strand
TAAAAATTCTCTGAACGATAAAGGGAAAATAGTAAGATCAATATGTCTTCCTGTTAGGAGAGTGGAAAGCTCTTTACTTAGAAGCTTTGCATTGGAGCCAGAAACTATAATTTTTGCTTTTCCAAGCTCATGCATCATTCTGACCCATTTTTCCCAGTTTTCTACTTCTTGAATTTCATCAAGAAAAATATATGGTTTATCTTCAGGATTTAATGACTCTAAATATGTTTCGTATATTCTTTGAAGTAGTGTCGAGTCTAATTGAGTGAAACGAGGATCTTCAAAATTAATTATTAATATTTGTTTTTTATCCAAACCTTCGTCAGTCAATTTTTTTGCCAGTTGCTTCATTATAAAAGATTTCCCACTTCTTCTGGCTCCGGTTATCGCTATTATTTGGTTTGTAGAGATAAATTTTTTAAGTTTTTCTAAATAAAAATTTCTTGTAATACCTGTATTCAGTTCTTTTTTCCAAAAGTTCCAGTCTTCCAGGATAGTAAGTATTTCGAATTTATCCATTTTAATAAATATATTGAATAAAATTTACAAATTATGTTAACTATAGTTAGTATAATAGCCAGATTATAGATGTCAAGACAATTAATGATATATATTAATGACTTTGAGTGAACTATTGTGTTTATAAAAAATTACTAAATTTCACCTTTATAGTTGTTACTGTCAAAAGACATTCTTATGAATTCTGGTAGTTTTCCAGCAGCAGGATTTCTATTTTCCTACTGCTGTAACCTGCATAATTTAAAAATAATGAATTATCATCTGTAACAAACTTACAATTAAACCTCTCCGCAGTAGCAATAAAGATACAGTCATAGACACTCTCATTTATATCAGCTGCTATTTTGGTGGCAATTTTTAAAATTTCCTTATCAATATAAAAAATAATTCCGAGATTATATAACCTGTCTATTATATCTAAATTAATATTCTGATATTTTTTAATTTTATTTCTTAGAACGTTTGCCAGCTCAAATGCAGATAACCCGGGTATTATTATTTTTATCTCATCATCCAAATACTGCTTTAAAATAAGGTCCGCTTTTTTTGTATTTTTTTCATCATCCTTAAAAAACCATTTTACAATAACAGATGTGTCCAGAACCACTCTGGATTTTTTGTTAAAAGATTTTATGGCACTTTCAGAAATTATAAAAATATCATTATCGATTTGTTTTTCTGTATTATTGTATTCTGTCATTTTTTTGGTAGATCTGCCCATCTGCTATCCCTCAGTCTTTTTATTTCTTCAGTTGAGTTCCAGCCCCTGAGGTCATCACTTATTTTTTCCCTGATTTGAATAATACCTTCAATAGCCTTTTTCTTTTTTTCTTCAAGGATTCTGCTCTGTAACCGAGCAAAATAACTTTCAAGCGCTTCTATTATAAGGCCAGACCTTGTCAGGTTTACTATTTCCTTATATCTGTCAACCTTTTTCAAAGCATCTTCAGAAATGGATATGTTTATTCTTGGCATTTTTTATAGCATCCCTTTATTGTGCCGTTTTGAACAAAATATTAAACTGTGAAGATTGAGAACATAATTATTGTGTAAATTATTACACAAAATTTATGTTATGTAAAGCAATTTGTAATCAGGATTTTTGATTATATTGTAAGAAAATATTTTTATTGATACTATACTTCAAAATTAGGTTTAAAATTTATTGATATTTTCTAAAGGTTCTGGTTACAGAATGGAACGAAAATTGAAAGGTTTTTAACTAAAAAACAGCATGTAAAATTTAAAGATATGTGATTAAATGTATTAATAAAATACACTTTTGTGCTAATATTTAATAGCAAGCAAAAAACTAAAAAAGGAAAGTTTATGAATCAAAGAAAAGATATTGCAAGTGAGGATGAAATAGATTTAAGAGAACTTTTTAGAATTTTTATAAAAAGAAAATGGTGGTTTATAGGCACCTTCATAGTAGTTCTAATAGCTGGTCTTCTTTTTACATTTCTAAGAACTCCGGAGTATACCTCAACTTCTATGCTAAGGATTTCAAATGATTATCTTTTAGATTCAATAAATAAGTATTTTCCAAAAGAGGCCTATGAATTAAGGATTGGTAGTTTGAGTGATGTATCCATCGAACTAAAATTAAGCGAGACTTTAAATGAGGTAGACAAGGCTCTGGATTATGATATAGATAAAGATGATTTAAGTAAGGCTATTAATATATCTATAGATAAAGAGAAAGAAGTTTTAATGGTAACCACTGTTTATAGTGATCCAGAAATAGCGTATAGAATAAATAAAACATTACTTGATGTATATAAAAGTAAGAAGAATTTAGAGTTTAATGAAACTTATAACAAGCTTGTACAAAAAATAGAAACCAAGTTTGCAAGTATTCAAGAAGAGGTAGACAAGCTTTCTACTGAAGCGGAGGAGTGTATGATAGATTTTAACTTTAAAATAATAAACAAACTGGAAAAGTCGGGTTCTAATATGTATTTTTCAGGTGTTAATTATATTCCTCCTGTTATATTAAATAAGTTAAACTCTAAATATTTAGTTTATAATGATTTAGAAAAAATAAATTCTAATCTTTTAGAAAATAAAGAATTTATTATAGACAAAGTGGAGATATTAGAGAAGCCAGAGATACCAATTGTCGTGGTTGATAGTAATTATAAAAGGAATGTAATAGTTAGCCTATTTACAGCTATAATTGTTGGATTTATGGTAGTTTTTGCTGTGAATTATTTTGCTTCTTCTAAAAATAAGAATATATAAAAAAGTGTTAATAAAATGATTAACCTTAGAGATAAAAAAATAATTGTTACCGGTGGGGCAGGGTTTCTTGGTAAGTTTGTAGTTAAAAAATTAGAAGAAAAAAATTGTGCTGATATTTTTGTACCAAAAATAGAGGAATATGATTTAAGAAATCTAAGTGCAATCATAAAAATGTATAATGAAGCGAAGGCTAATATAGTTATACATTTAGCTGCAGTTGTTGGAGGGATTGGTGCTAATAGAGAAAATCCTGGTAGTTTTTTTTATGATAACCTTATAATGGGTGTACAGCTTATAGAACAGGCAAGATTAAATAATGTAGAAAAGTTTGTGGCATTGGGAACTGTTTGTGCTTACCCAAAATATACTCCAATTCCTTTTAAAGAAGAAGATCTGTGGAATGGTTATCCAGAAGAAACTAATGCCCCGTATGGACTTGCAAAGAAAATACTACTTGTTCAGTCTCAAGCTTATAGGATTCAGTATAATTTTAATTCTATATTTTTACTTCCGGTTAATTTATATGGTCCCGGCGATAACTTTGACCCCAAATCTTCTCATGTTATACCTGCTCTTATAAAGAAATTCTATGAAGCAAAACTAAATAAATCTGACGAAGTTATGGTATGGGGGACAGGAAAAGCAACGAGAGAATTTTTATATGTTGAAGATTGCGCAGAAGCTATAGTACTTGCTACTGAGAGATATGATAAACCTGATCCTATAAACATAGGTGCAGGATTTGAAATTTCAATAAAAGATTTGGCAGAAAAAATAAGACAAATTATTGGATTTAAAGGAAAAATAATTTGGGACATAACAAAGCCTGATGGACAGCCAAGGAGATGTCTTGATACTTCAAAAGCAAGAAAAGAGTTTGGATTTAGAGCTAAGACAAATTTTGATGAAGGACTTAGAAAAACAATTAAATGGTATATAGATAACAATAAATATAAACAGAATAAAATACTCTAAAAAATACTTGCTATAAGATTAAAGTTTGATATGAGTAATATTATAAAAACTTACGAACCAGATAATTCATTAAAAAAAGGCTATTTGTCCATCTTTAAAGAGATATTTAGTGAAATAAGAAAAAATAGATGGCTTACTTATCAATTGTTTAAAAGAGATTTTTTTGCAATGTATAAGCAATCGTTCTTTGGAGTTTTTTGGGCATTAATAATTCCTCTTGTTAGTGTAGGTACATTTATAATATTAAACCAGTCAGGTATATTTACTTTTGGTGATATTGAAGTGCCTTATCCTATTTATGCAGTACTTGGAATGGCATTTTGGCAGTTATTTTCAACTGGATTAATTGCAAGTTCAAATTCATTAGTAAAAGCTGGCTCAATGGTTGTAAAAATAAACTTTTCTAAAAAATCATTAGTTATAGCATCTTCTGGACAATCAATAATATCTTTCCTGATACAATTTGTTTTGGTAGGTATATTATTTGCTTGTTATAAAATTGTGCCAAACATAGCAATTTTATTAACTCCAATAACTTTAATTCCAATAATTTTATTAATGCTTGGGCTTGGTTTTATTCTATCACTCCTGAATGGTGTTTTTAGGGATATTGGAAATGCCCTTTCAATGCTTATTACATTTCTAATGTTTTTAACACCAGTTTTATATTCAAAGCCAACTGGTGGTATACTTGCATCCATTACAAAGTACAATCTACTATATTATTTAGTTTCAGCTCCAAGGGAGCTTATTTTGATGGGAAAAGTTTCTGAATGGAAGGGTTTTATAGTTTCAAGTATTATATCTATTATTATTTTTATAATATGCTTAATTATATTTCATCTAACTGAAACAAGAGTTGCAGAGAGAATTTAAAATGAATGATGATATTGCAATAAGAGTAGAAAAAGCTTCTAAAAAATATTGTAAGTTATTAAAAAGATCTATGCTTTATGGTGTGAGAGATATTGGAAGAAATGCACTTGGAATGAGTTCACACTCTAATAAATTAAGAAAGGGTGAATTCTGGGCAGTTGATGATGTTTCTTTTGAACTAAAAAAAGGTGAAACACTGGGAATTATTGGTCCTAATGGCTCTGGGAAAACTACACTTTTGAAAATGTTAAATGGTATCTTTTGGCCTGATAAGGGTAAAATAACAATTAACGGTAAAGTTGGAGCGCTTATAGAAGTAGGTGCTGGGTTTCATCCATTGCTTACCGGCAGGGAAAATGTTTATGTCAATGCCGCAATACTGGGAATGACAAAAAAAGAAGTAGATGAAAAATTCGACTCCATAGTAGGATTTGCAGATATTGGTGATTTTATTGATGTACCAGTAAAATATTATTCAAGTGGGATGTTTGTGAGATTGGGTTTTGCTGTGGCAGTGCATTGCGAACCAGATATCTTGTTGGTTGATGAAGTGTTAGCAGTGGGGGATTACAAATTTCAGCAAAAAGCGTTTTCGAGAATTGAAAATTATAAGCAAAAAAGGATTCCTACAGTATTAGTTTCACATAATTTACATACAATTCGATTTATGTGCGACAAAGTTGTTGTTTTAAATAAAGGTAAAATGAAATTTATTGGTGATGCAAGTCGAGCTGTTCAAACTTATCAAGCCTTAGCAGGTGAGGAGATATCTATTAGAGAACAGTTTGGTTTAAACAAGGGAAGCAACTTGGTAAAGATAAAGAAAGTTGAAATATTCGATCTTAACGGTAAGAAAAGAAAAGTATTTCATAGTAATGAAGGAATTATAGTAAATGTAGAATATTTTGCAGAAATTAAAATAGAAAATCCTATTTTTCAATTTGGAATACTTAGAGACGATGGTTTACCTTGTTATAGTGGAAACACAGCAATGAAAGATATTAAAATTAAATCTATCGAAGGCAAAGGTTCTTTTAAAGTGAAAATACATAGGTTGTATGTGAACAGCGGAGACTATGTTGTGGGGGTTATAGTTTTCAATAAAACTATGACAGCCCCCTATGGGGCAGATGTAATGGGTGATTTTGTTGTTGTTTCAGATTATCCAAGGACAGGAAAATCCTGTCCTGCCTTTTCAGTAGATTATGAATGGATGGAGATAAGTAATGGATAAAAAGATTAGTATTAAAGAAATAGGAATTGAGTATGTGAACAAATTGCCTGGAGTTGTCTGTCCCATCATGGAACGGGCTGAGCTGTTAATTTTGAAACTATCAGACTGGGTCAGATTAAATAATTGTTTTAAAAAAAGGAGGCTATCCATAAGATGAAAGTCGTAATTCTCGCAGGTGGCTTAGGCACAAGACTCGCGGAAGAAACAGACATAATACCAAAGCCCATGGTTAAAATTGGAGGCAAACCAATTCTATGGCATATAATGAAAATATATGCCTATTTTGGATTTAATGAATTCATTATTGCGTTAGGTTATAAGAGCGAGATAATAAAAGACTTTTTTATGAAATATCATTTCATAAGCAATAGCTTCACTGTAAATACAAGAAGTGGAGAGTTAACAGAACATAGCGAAATGAAGGATAACTGGATAGTGCATCTTGTTGATACAGATCTTGAAACCATGACCGGGGGAAGAATCAAAAGACTTGCAAAATGGCTTGCTGATCAGACTTTCATGATGACCTATGGTGATGGAGTTTCAAATGTGAATTTAAAAGACTTGTTACGATTTCATCGTTCACACGGAAAATTGGCAACTGTAACGGCTGTTCGACCTCCGGCAAGGTTTGGGGAAATGGTATTTGACGGTGATAAAATTATAAAATTCACAGAAAAACCAAAAATTGAGGAAAGCTGGGTAAGTGGAGGATTTTTTGTCCTCGAACCGGAGGTATTAAATTATATTGAAGGTGATGATACTCACTGGGAACGTGAACCTCTGGAAAGATTATCAGGAGACGGTCAGTTGATAGCTTATCGCCACGATGGCTTCTGGCAATGTATGGATAATATAAGAGATTTGCGGTATTTACGCAAATTATGGGATAAAGACAATGCAGCCTGGAAATTATGGAGTGATTAAATGAGCGTTGATTGGAGTGATTGGGAAGGCAAGAAGATTTTAATTACTGGAGCTACGGGCATGGTAGGTTCATGGCTCGTTAAAGAACTCCTAAAAAGAGAATCTATGGTTGTTGCTCTGGTGCGAGATATTGACTATCAGACGGAGTTTTACAGAAGTGGAGATTATTTGCAAACTACCATAGTGAATGGTTCATTGGAAGGCTTTTCTACAATAGACCGTGCGATAAATGAATATGAAATAAATACCATTTTTCATCTAGGAGCACAAACAATCGTCGGTAGTGCTTTTCGTGAACCTTTACAAACCTTTGAAAGCAATATTAGAGGAACTTATCATATCTTAGAGGTTTGCAGACGGCATCGGGACATTGTGGAAAGGATTGTAATTGCTTCCAGCGATAAGGCATACGGAATTGCTGATAAATTACCCTATACTGAAGATATACCGCTCAAAGGGTGCCATCCGTATGATGTCTCAAAGAGTTGTGCTGATTTATTGGCTCAAACATATTCTCATACTTATAATATGCCAATAGCCATAGCGAGATGTGGCAATATTTACGGCGGTGGCGATCTAAATTGGAATCGAATTGTTCCTGGAACCATTCGTTCACTGCTTAATAACCAGAGGCCTATCATCCGGAGCAACGGAAAATATATTCGTGATTATATCTATGTAAAGGATGTTGTAGATGCTTATCTTAATTTAGCAGAGTCAGTTACAAAGAAAAACATTTCTGGAGAAGCATTTAATTTTAGTAATGAATCACGAATAACAGTTATTGAAGTTGTGAATGAGATTCGTTCAATAATGGGTAAGGAAGAATTAGAGCCTCAAATTCTAAATTTAAACTTGAAAGAAATTCCTGAACAATCATTGTCTGCAGAAAAAGCACATAAAATATTGGGGTGGTATCCTAAATATGACCTGAAGAGGGGTTTATCTGAAACCTTGGACTGGTACAAGAATTATTTTAGAGGGAACGATTAGAATGCTGATCAAAGAAAGAAAATTAAGAGGAGTATTTGAGATACAATTAGAACCACACGAAGACAAGAGGGGATTTTTCATGCGGGTTTATGACGACAAAACATTCAGGAAGTATGGAATACATAGGAATTGGGTTCAGGAAAACCACTCGTTGTCAGTAGAAAAGGGCGTAATTCGAGGGATGCATTTTCAATTCCCACCAGATACAGAAACAAAGTTAGTAAGAGTTATAAGCGGAGAGATATACGACGTTTTTATAGATTTGAGAAAGGGTTCACTGACCTTTGGGCAATGGGACAGTATTAAGCTATCTGCACAAAACAAGAAGATGATATATATCCCAAGGGGTTTTGCTCATGGATTTTGCACATTAACTAAAAACTGCGAGGTAGTATATAAAGTAGATAACTATTACGCTTCTGATACTGAAGGTTGTATTAGATGGAATGATCCAGATTTAGGAATTGATTGGCCTGCGAACAATCCAATCCTATCGGAAAAAGATTTAAAAGCAAAAAGTTTCAGAGAATTTGTTAAAACGCATGGGAGATTAAAAGTGTAGAGGTGGAGGTAGAAAGAGATGAAGATATTATTGACTGGTGCAACTGGCTACATTGGTAGTTATTTAATTGAATATTTAAGTAAAGAATTATCCAATGAAATTATCCCACTATGCAGGAAACTACCAGATTATTTTAGGGATTGGATAGACAAATTTGAAGTAGTAGAGTGTGATGTCACACAGTTAGATGATTTGAAAGAGAAAGTACCTGAAGAAATCGACTGCATTATTCACTTGGCTGCTTTTAATGATGTTTGTTGTTCACAGAAGCCAGACCAAGCATTAATTGTAAATGGCATTGGAACAAGAAATATGTTAGAGCTTATCAAAGCGAAGGAGTGTAAATCATTTATTTATTTTTCAACATTGCAAGTTTATGGAAAGGAACTACAGGGAAATATTACAGTAGATTCCCCAGTAAAATGTTTTGATGATTATGCTTTTACCCACTATGTAGCTGAGGAATATTGCAGGTTGTTTTCATTACGTTACGACTTAAATGTTAGTGTTGTAAGGCCTTCAAATGTTTTTGGGTGTCCAATACACTCCAAAATTAATCGTTGGACACTGATACCAACATCTTTATGCTTATCTGCTTATAAAGAAAATAGAATCATTTTAAATAGCAGCGGTAAACAGAATAGGGATTTTGTTAGCCTTTATTTTGTAAGTAAGTGTATAAAGTACTTGCTTGAAGAGAATAACAGTGGTTTTAATGTTTATAACCTTACTTCTGAGAGGCTATTTTCTATTATTGAAGTTGCCAAGATGGTTCAGTCATGTTCAAAATTGGTTTTGAATACAGATATAAGTCTAATATGTAAGAGTATATATCCCTTAAATTCGAATCAATTTTTAGTTAGAAATAATTTACTAGCTCCTCCTAATAAAGAAGAATTACGAGACGAACTTTTGAATGAAATAGAAAAAATATTAAAATTACTTATTACTTATGGAGGTAATTAAATATGGACCCAATTGAAGAGTTTAAGCAAGAAAGAAGTAAAGCAATAGAAAAGATGTCTAAAGATGAAGAATTAAAAAGAAAATCATTAGATTGGATGTTGTATGCTGACAAATACAAATTCACATATAATTTTACTTGGCTGGGTAGGCCTATCATAAAATTCCCCAATGATATTGTTGTTATGCAGGAAATAATATGGGATGTAAAATCTGATCTAATCATAGAAACGGGCATTGCACATGGTGGTGGTATAATCTTTTCTGCTTCTATGCTTGAATTGATAGGTGGCGATGGTCAAGTTGTGGGAGTGGATATAGATATAAGAAAACACAATAAGAGGGAGATAGAAAGGCACCCCATGTATAAAAGAATAATTATGCTTGAAGGGGATTCTGTTTCTGAGGAGATAGTAAGTAAAATACGCAAAATTGCAAAAAGTAAAAAAAGAGTGATGGTGATCTTAGATTCTAATCATACTCATAAACATGTATTGAAGGAATTAGAATTGTATGCACCACTTGTCACTGTGGGGTCATACTTAGTTCTTCCTGATACCTTTATAGAGTATTTTCCTAAAGGATATTATTCTAACAGGCCTTGGGATGTTGGCAATAATCCTTTAACAGCGCTTAGAGAATTTTTATCTAAAAATAATAACTTCGTAATTGATAAAGAAAAAGTAAATAAGTCGATGATAACTGAAGCATTTGATGGATATTTGAAAAGAATTAAGTGAAGCAAATAAAAAATAGGAAAATAAAAATGGTAATTTTAGAATTGTACAGAGAACCTTAGCATGATACGGGAGTATCTATTTTGGTAGAGGATAAAGGCCAAGTTAGAGTAGTTTCTGCAACTTAAGAAAGATTAGACAGAATGAAGTATTCCAGAGTATGCCCCAAAGATGCTATTAGATATTGTATGGGGGAATTAGGTATGAAAAACAAATCTCCATTAGTCAGTATTGGGATGCCCGTATATAACGGAGAGAAATATATAAGGCAAGCGCTTGATTCCCTTTTGGCGCAAGCCTTCAAAGACTTTGAACTTATTATTTCCGATAATGCTTCTACGGACAATACTGCTGAGATTTGTAAACAATATTTAGAGAAGGATAATAGGATTAAATATTACCGAAATGAAGTTAATATCGGCGCGGTAGCTAACTTTAATAATCTTATAAAGTATGCTACTGCAACTTATTTCATGTGGGCATCCTATGATGATGTATGGGAGCCGTCTTATATTTCGGAACTTATCAAAATAATGGAGTCTGACAAATCTATCATTCTTGCCTTTTCTGATTTTGACAACATAGATGAAAATGGTAAGCAAATAAGGATATATCCAAAGATATTAAAACTTTCTTCTTCGGAAGCAATATTTAAGCGTCTATTTCAATTCATAATGTTTGAAGAGTCGAATGGAAAGGCAAATTTGATGTATGGAATTATGAGATTAAATACACTAAGAGAAATTGGTGGTTTTAATAAAACTCTTGGTGAATTTGCAGCTGATGATTTATTTTTATTTTCTATGTTATTTAAAGGAAATTTTTATATTATTGATGAACTTTTATTTCACAAAAGAATGAGTTTAGGGTGGTATGAGTGGAGGAGTCCCTGGGAAAATATTAGTCGTTGGCATACATATTTTTTAAGATATCATCGAATAATTGCTGCTAGTGAACTACATTCATTTCAAAAAATTGCTCTTCATCTTGTGACGATATTTAGAGAAGTTCAATTTCAAATGCGATTTATTAAGCCGATTTTTAGCGGAATCATATCTTCAGTGTTTAGGAAAATAGGTAAAATATTTCTATGGGGGCAAGCACTATGAAAATATTAGTGTTAACTGTTGGTTGTATCAATTATGATCATGATATTAACCATTACGAGCCAATCAAATTCCTTTTTCCTAATACAATCAGGTATAATTATTATGAAAGAATCCAGCAGATAGGCAGAGATAAAATGAATATTGAACTGTTAAACTTTGTTAAAAAAGAAAAACTGGACTACATATTTTATATAACTTATCAAGACCAGATTAAACTTAATACACTTTTAAGAATTAAAAAACTAGGAGTGAAGATTATCGGTTGGTTTTCTGACGATCAGTGGAGATTTGATGAGTTTTCTAAGAAAATTTCACCATATTTAGATTTTCAAATAACCACCTATCCTATAGCATTTGAGAAATATAAACAGCTACATTTTCATCCTATCTTGTGCCAATGGGGTGCTAATCAAAGATTTTATGTAAACAAAAACATAAAAAAAAAGTTATATGATGTCAGTTTTATTGGACAAAAACATGGAATTAGGGAGAAGTTTATTCAGGGGCTTATAGATAGGGGGATTGAAATTAATACCTTTGGCCGAAGTTGGTTAAAACGCATATCTTTTAACGATATGATTGATATCTTTAATTTGAGTAAAATCAATCTAAACATTAGTGCTTCAAGTTACAGTGAAGATGTTAAGCAAATTAAAGCACGACACTTCGAAGTTCCAATGTGTGGTGGGTTTCTGCTAACCGATTATGCTGATAAGTTAGAAGATTATTATGACTTGGATTCAGAGATAGTGTGCTATAAAGGTATTGATGATGCAGTAGAAAAAATAAAATATTATCTTAACAATGATAGGGAAAGAGAGAAAATTACAAAAGGAGGATATCTCGCAGCACTCAAGAGGCATACATGGGATAATCGATTAAAAACAGCTTTTGAACAGGTGATTAATTATGATACACATTACGATGCTTATCCAAAACCGCATGCCTTTGAAAAACTTATTAATTTTATCTTTAGGAGATAGATGAATATACTCTTTGCAACATCAGCAGCACCAAAAAAAAGCCCTTTCTTTACATGTGAGAAGAGACCACCCTTAGGCTTAGGTTCACTTTTGTCTCTGGTAAGGAATGAAGGTCATAACGTATTCTTTATTGATAATTATTTGGAGCCATCAAATTTCATTAAAGAGGGATACTTACAAAAAAATAGTATTGATTTTGTTGGGATTTATGCAAATACTATTTGTTATCGAGATACTTTAAGAATGTTTAATGAAATTGAAAACCTGCGAAAAAACGGCTTGTGGAATGGTAAAATAATTGTTGGAGGACCTCATACCTCAGTTGCTCTTGATACAATCCCAGAATTTGTAGATTATATTGTCCAAGGTGAAGGAGAGAAGGCAATTTTAAAGATTATCAATGAAGAAGCAAAGGAAAGAATTATAAGAGAAGAAAGAATAAAAGATTTAGATTCGCTTTCATTTCAGCCTTGGAGCATGTTTACTAAATTACCCTATGACTATTCTTGTCCATGGATGGATATAAAGCCTGTTTTTACAATGAATACAAGTAGAGGGTGTCCATTTAACTGTGCTTTCTGCTCTGTGAGTTCTATATGGGGTAAGCAGAATACGTATTTTAGTTCAGATAGGATTATCTCTGAAATTGAGTATTTGATTAAAAATTTTGGTGCAAAAGGTATCTATTTTAGAGAGGATAATTTCACTTTGAATATAAATAGGACAGAGGAATTTTGTGAAAAGCTAATTAAAAAGAATATTAATATACAATGGGCTTGTGAGACAAGGGTAGATAATATGTCTAAAGAATTAATTAGACTAATGAGTGCTGCTGGATGTAGAGCCGTTTATTTAGGAGTTGAAAGTGGCAGTCAAAGGGTATTAGATATATTAAATAAGAAAATTACTATAGAACAAATAGAAAAGGTGGTTAAATGGTGTAAAAAATACGGCATTAGGAGTTATTGCAGTCTTATAACAGGAGTTCCAGGAGAAACTTTTAAGGATTATTTACTAACTGAGAAATTAATGAGTAAATTAAAGCCATATTCTTATGGTTTTAATATATTTGTTGGGATTCCCAATAGTCCATTATATCAATATGTATTAGATAATAATTTATATGAATATAAAGATGAAATTGGTCTTTTATATCTTCCTGGTTTTGATAAAAGAAGTAAGTTTTTTTACAAAAAATCTTCTAAGTTACTTGTTGATTATAATTTCAAATCTGGGTCCCAATTTGAGAAAGAATTAATAAAATACCAGGGTAGTATTAGGTATAAAATAAGAATATTTTGTAGAAAAATAAAAGTTTTAATATACAAGGTTATTAAAAAGATTTTTAGGGGATTATGTTAAATCCAAAGATTACTGTGTTAATGTCCATATATAATGGTGAAAAAAATCTTTATAGATCAATTGATAGCATTCTGAATCAAACTTTTACAGATTTTGAATTCTTAATTATTGATGATGGATCAACTGATAGAACTTTAGAAATTCTACAAGATTATAATGATCCTAGAATAAGAATAATTACTAATAAAAAAAATATTGGTTTAGCTAAGTCTCTAAATAAGGGGCTGAAGATAGCTAAGGGCAAATATATAGCTCGTCAGGATTCTGGTGATATTTCCCACCCTGAGCGTTTGAAAAAGCAGTATTATTTTTTAGAGAATAATAAGGAATACGGACTTGTGGGAAGCTGGACAGAAGTTATAGATGAAAATAATAATCATATACAATATTGGAAGCAGGAAAGTGAACCAGAATTGATATTTTATATTTTGAGTTTCAGAAACTGTTTGACTCATACATCAGTTATGTTCAAGAGGGACTTTGTTATAGAATTAAATGGTTATAATGAGAGATTTAAAAAGTCTCAAGATTATGAGTTATGGTATAGAATTTCAAGAATGAAGAAAATTTATGTGATACCAGAGTATCTGGTGAAGTGGAGGATGGTTGTAGAGGGGATTTCAATTAAATGTAAAGGTGAACAAGATTATTATGCAAAAAGAGTACCACTTGAAAATTTAAGGATAAGCGAAAATCTTTTAGAGTACCTATTGGGCATTAATAAGGGAAGATCTTTTTTGGAAAAAACTAAATTGCTAAAAGAGTTATATAAATTCCATACTAATATACAAAGTGAAGGCAAAAATGTTAAGTTAAGTAGAAAAGAATTAAAATCAATTTGTAATAAAAGGATGTTAAAATTTATTGTAAGTAATTTTGTTAATAAAGAGATAAAAAATTTTATGAAAAGGGTATTAATAAAAAGAAAAAGATAGATAGATATGAATTTAGTTATATTTAATAAAAAATAATATGTTAGATAAAGAGTAGAATTTGCTTATAATTTTAAAAATGATTTTAAATTTCTGATATTTATATAGGAATATATTTTTTTAAATATTATGACAATTGAATTGGAAAAGTTTATAAAAAATAAGAAAATATGGATATGCATAGATGTGCTTGGAGAAGCAGGAGGTGTTTTTTATCAAGCCATAATAACTGCGATAGAACTTAAAAAAAGATTTGCTGATGTAAAATTTATTACTAAATTTAAATCAGATAAAGAAAATTTTTATAGTAAACTACTTAAAGAAAATGGTATAAAGATTTATTACCCAATTTCAATAATAAATGATTATTTTAAAATTAAAAAGATAATTACAAATTTTAGCTATTTTTTATCATTTCTGTCTTTTCCAATAATTTTTCCCTTATTTTTCATCTTTAAATTAAAGATAAAAAATATTAAGAATTTTTATATGGATAATTTAGTAAAAGACATATTTAAAAAAATTTTTAATAGATTTTATTATTTTTTTGATACTAGTTATAGAAGTGTATTTTTGTTAAAATTTTTTCAAAATAAAAATTTATTTAATTTAATGAATAAAATTGGGTATTTTAATAAGCCTGAGATTATTCATGTTTTTTTTCATGTGGGTCCAGAAAATTTTATAAATTGGGGGTTTAGAAATAAAGTTAAAGTAATTTACTACGAAACCTCTTCTGCTGATAAGAATTTACCTTACTATAATAAATATTTTTTAGAATCCATAAAAAGAACTGATGCCATTTTTGCTATGACAGAAAATCATGCAGCTAAGATATTAAAAAATTTTAATTATAAGGGTAAAATTTATAATAATGTGCCATCAATGATTTTATCAAATAATTCACTATCTCATTGTATAAAAAAATGTATTAAAGTAAGTGAAAATATAAATATTGGTATAGCAGCAGGTGTAGTATGTAATTTTAAGGGTTTTGATATTTCAATAAAAGCAATGAAAGTTCTAAAAGATAGAGATATTACAAAAATAAAGCTTCTTTTAGTTGGCAAGGAAATAGATAATAGATTTAGATTGTTAGCTAAAAACCTTGGAGTCATTGATATGGTTGATTTTTTAGGTGTAGTTAATCTGTATGAAATGGAAGAATTTTATAAAAAAATAGATATTTTCGTTTTACCATCTAAATGGGAAGGAATACCAACTGCTATAATTGAAGCAATGTTACATGGAATACCAGTAATATGCACACCAGTTGGAGAGATACCAACAGTAATAAAAAATGGTGAAAACGGTCTTTTTGTTAATTATAGAGATTATAATGAGCTTGCAAAAAAGATAAGTTTGTTGATTGATTCACCAGAAGTATACTTAAAAATTTCAAAGAATGGTCTAAAATCAGTTGAAAAGTTTAAAAGTGATTATGTTATTAATAATATTATTGAAAATTATATGGATTTATTAAGTTTTAATAAAAGAGGTAGTTAAAGAAAGAGCAATGACTACTAAAGATCCTTGGTATATTACAAATAATTTCAAAAATTTTAATAATTTGAAAGATTTACCTGGTTTTGGAGTAATGGGGTTAGTATTAATAAAAAAAACTTTATAGTTTTTTATTGATTTCAGATATAAAAATTCATGAGGGTTTTATACGATTATCGTATTTTTTCATTACAAAGATATGGTGGGATTTCTAGATATTTCTATGAATTAATTAAAGCAATTCTACAACTAAAAGAAAAAGATATTGAATTGTTTTTGTTTGAAGGCTTATATGTAAATGAATATAAGCTAAATAAATTAAAATACAGTAATTTTAATTACTGGGGTTATAAACGCCCATATATTAAAAAGACAGGACGTATTGTTTCTCTATTAAATAACATTATTTTTTATTTGTATAGATATAATAATAATTTTAAAAACAAAAAAATTGTATATCATCCTACATATTATGATGTCAATATTAAAAAGCCATACCCTGAAAATAGAATTATAATCACAGTGTATGATATGATTCTTGAAAAATTCCCTCAATATTTTCCTTACTGTGATAAAGAATTAGCTAAAAAACAGAGAACAATAAAAATAGCTGATGATATTATATGTATTTCTAATAATACAAAAAAAGATTTATTACAATATTATGACTTGGATGAAGGGAAAATTCATGTTGTCTACATTGGATCTAATTTAGAAATTAAACAAGTTACAGAAAATGAATATAGTAGATATAAAAATAAAAAACCTTTTATTTTATTTGTAGGTAAAAGAGGTAATTATAAGAATTTTACAGTTTTATTGGATTCTTATTACTATGGAAAATTTTATAGAGACTTTGACCTTATTTGTTTTGGTGGGGATAATTTTAATGAAGATGAATTGCAGTGTATTACAAACTATAATTTAGAAAAAAATATTCATTTATTAACTGGGGGAGATGAGATGTTAATTATATTGTATAAAAATGCATCATGTCTTGTTTATCCTTCCAGGTATGAAGGTTTTGGCATACCGGTACTTGAAGCTATGAAGTTAAGATGTCCTGTAATTGCTTCAAACTCAAGCTCAATTCCTGAAATTGCTGGTAATGCAGCACTACTATTCAATTCAGAAAATAGAGATGAATTAATTAACAAATTAAATGAATTATTAGGCAATCATAGAAAAAGAAAATCATTGATTAGAGCTGGACTTAAACAATCAAAAAAGTTTTCCTGGGCAAAAACTGCCGAACAGACAATTGATATATATAGAAATTTGTTTAGATAATCTTGAAGCCTTAAAATTTATAGAAAAATTATAAATAAAATTTTTCTAAGACTCTTGTCCCAGGTCTTTTTTAAGTTTATGAAAGTAAAAAACTTCTATAATTCTTTCTATTACTACATCAATCTGCTTGTATCCTTTTTATCGTATTTGCTGTTTTGTTGGAAACGTCATTTAAAAGTTTATTAAAAATCTATCTCTGTCCTGAATTACTTTATAAATTGGCTCATTAATTTTATAATATTTTAAATTGTTTATTATTTTAAAAGGTCCTTTTGTATAATTACTATTAAAAAAATAGGTATGTTGTATATTTAAACTATATAAAGACAGGTTAAAAATTATATTATGTTAAAATTTAGCATTATAACACCATCTTTTAATCAAGGCGAATTTATTGAAGAAAATATTCAGTCAGTTTTAGCACAGAATTATCATAATTTTGAGCATATAATAGTTGATGGTGGATCTACAGATAATACAATAGAAATATTAAGAAAATATAACCATCTTAACTGGCTTTCAGAGCCAGATAGAGGGCAAACTCATGCTCTGAATAAAGGTATAAAGAAAGTAACAGGTGATATAATTTGTTGGTTGAATTCTGACGATTTGTTATGTGAAGGAGCCTTTGATACCGTAAATAGTTTTTTTTGCAATAATCCTGATAAATATATAGTTGTTGGTGGAATATTGATAGTAGATGAATTTGGAAATCAGTTATGGCAAAATTGTGCTCAGAAAATTGATTATGATGGTCTTCTTAATAAAGGGCAGCGACCCCAGCAGCCATCCACTTTTTTTAGAAAGGAAGTTTTTGGTGCAGTTGGTTTATTTAATGAAAATTATCATTATTGTATGGATTATGATTTTTGGGTTAGAGCAGCAAAAAAATTTAAGTTTTATAAAATTGGTGAAAATCTTGGGATGTTTAGAAGATATCCTGGAACAAAGACAATAAGCAATGAGCTTGGGTTTGTAAAAGAGATTATAAAAATAAAACATAGATATAAAGCTAATATTTTATCATTTGATAATATTAGGCTTTTTTACGCTATTATTGCGAACCCTTTTAAAAAAATATCAAAATTGAGAAGGTTTGTAAGAAAACTGAAAGGCAAAAACTCTGATTATATTTATGGAGGACCGTAAATATATTATAGGTTTTATGCTACCATTTTTTATTACATTTATTAATTAAAAGTAATCAGGTTTTGTTAAATTGAACTATTTAAGATTGGATAATAGATTAAAATTAATTGGATGTTCTAGTAGTAATAGTTATATGAAAATTGAAATAAATAGTAAGAAATTGTAAAGCAAGGATATTTATATGAAGAAAGAAATAGTTATTTTTACTCCTGGCGGGTTCTTTGGGGGATCAGAAAAAACTTTATATAATTTTTTAAAAACTACTACTATTAACAAAGAAAGAATTTTAGTTGTTTTACCACTTAAGATAGATAATGGTTTGTGTGATAAAATCAGAAGATTAGGAGTAGGCACTTTTGTAGTCGGGATTGATAAAGACAAGACTTTTAGTAATATTTTGATTAAAAATATATGCTTTTTAATTATGTACTTTATTAGGAGAATTATTTATTTTATGAAGGTTATTTATATTCTTATAAAAGTTAATCCTAAAGTAGTATATCTGAATAATATTTATTGTGATGTTGAAGCCATAGCTAGTTTTATATTAAATAAGAAAATAATTTGGCATATAAAAGGTACCGGGATGTCAAATAGATTTATTGAAAGAATAAGGTATTTATTGATTCTAAAATTATCATCAAAAGTAATTGCTTTAACAAATAGTGACAAAAATAAAATTCTTAAATATTGTAAAATTAAATATTCAAATAAAATAGAGATTATACCAGAGGGTATAGATGCGCAAATAAAGGCCTCTTTAGAAAAAGATAAAGAAAATTTTTTAAGAGAGATATTAGGTACTAAAAATGTAAGTAACAAAATTATTGTTGGTATGGTAAGTAATTTAATTTATTTAAAAGGTATTGACTTATTTGCTGATATTGCAAAGTCTATTGTCAGAAAAAATAAAGATGTTATTTTTGTTCATATTGGGGGTAAAGGGGTAGATCAATCTAATTATTATTTTCGGAGAGTTATTAATATTTCCAAAGAAATATTAAATAAAAATTTATTTTTTCTAGGTTTTAAAGATGATATATTGGAACATATGAATTTATTTGATATTTTCTTTTTTCCTACACGTGCTGAAGGTCAACCATTAGTAGTTATGGAAGCGATGCTCTTAGGAAAAGCAGTATTAACATCAGCTGTTGATGGTAATTTGGAGTTAATTAAAGATACTATATCAGGAATGCTATTTCAAAAAGGCAATATTGAAGAAATGAAAAATAAATTGAATAAGTTGATATTAGATAACAAATTAAGGAAATTTTTGGGAGATAATGCAAAGAAAAAGATTATTAAAGAATTTAGATTAGAAAATAGTACAAGAAAGTTAGAAAGAGTGATTATGAAGTCTATATAGTGTTTAGAAATTCTTAATGGATCAAAAAAACTCTTTTTAATAAAACTTGATAAATTTAAGATCAAATCTTTTCTTTTTAACATAGTATTTAGTATTTTAGGACATTAGATAAACCCTTAAAAAAATGGGGGCTGCAGAGTTATATTTGAAGTGGGATATTATTTTTTGGATGAAACAAATGGAGCATAAAGAAAGAGTTGTATTAAAAATACCTAATTTCATAGATAATTTGAATTATTTTATGATTTTATTCTTGATAATAGGCTATATCCTATTTTCCAAAAAATTTTCAAAGCTAAATATAAACTTTTTAGGTATACCTTTCTATGTCACAGAAACAATAGTTATTCTTATTATTGCTTTGTATTTATATAAGATTATTTTTGTTAATAGTGGGAAACTAATAATAAAAAATCCTTTAAAAATAGAGTTTTTTCTTTTTTATTTTGTTTTTTTTATATCGCTTATTAGTGGGTTTTTTTTATATTCAGATTGTATATATATTCTTAGGCAATCAGCTTTGTATTACTATTCTATTTTTTATTTCTTGATCATATTAATATTCAGCAACATTAGAAACTTTTCAAAAGTAAGATTTATCTTTATTTTATTTTTTATATTTTCTAATATAGTAGCATTTTTATTTATTTTTAATGTTTTAGGCATCATTGATATAGGAAACACAGGCTTTTTAGATGCAAGTTATTTTTATATATCTATTCTCCTTTTAATTGAACTTGTATATTTAACTTATTTAAGACAAAAAGTTTTTATAGCTATTTTTTTGACTAACATTTTTATCCTTTCAGTTGTAATTATTTTGTATAATGTTAGTGGTAATTGGGTTGCTCTTCTGATTGCGATCATGCTTTTTTGTATTTTTTTTATTGTTATCCCAAAGATAAAAACAAATTTGAAAAGATTTGGTGCAATAATATTTATCACTACATTATGTATGTTAGTTTTAATAAGTATTATATTTGTATATAAACCATTTCTTTTATTTGGTACTAAAGAAGAAGTTTTATCTTTTTTTAATATATTAACAGGTAAAAGTTCGGCAGCAATAAATGCTAGATGGAGATTAATTACTTGGAGAGATATGATATTTGAAGTTTTCAAAAGACCTATGCTTGGTTATGGATTTGGAAAGAAGTTTATTTCCCAAACTACATTAAACCTTGGTTGGACAACAGGTCTCAAAGAAGGATGGGTTGAGGCACATAATTTTTGTTTGTCTTTCCTGTATAGGTCTGGATTTTTAGGATTAAGTGTTTTTTTCTTAGTAATTGGAAGCTTTCTTAATAAAGTGATGAGGTTTTTAAAAATTTGTAAGGAAGAAGAGATTAAAATAATTATAGTGAGTTTGCTTTTATGCATTATTTACATTTTAGCTTTGGGGTTATTTGAAGTTGTGTTAGAAGTACCATATCATAGTTTTTTCTTATGGATATTTATGGGTTTAGTTGTAGTCATTATGAATTTTTATAATGAAAAATTTGTGGTTTGCTAGGTAAATAAAACATGTGAGGTATACAAGTCGGGTTAATTTTAATAAAATGCGAGTGTTATTTTGTCACAATTATTATAAAGATAGAGGTGGAGAAGATCAAGTTTTTGATTATGAGAGTGAACTTTTTAAAAAAAATGGTTATGAAGTTATTAAATATTGCAAAAGAAGCACAGATATTGGTAACATTTTAAAAAATTTTAGTGTGTTTTTAAATTCTTTTTTTTCACTAAAGACTATTAGTGAAATAAAAAAAATTATTGAAGAGAAGAGACCAGATATTGCACATATTCATAATATATTTCCTATTATTTCACCTTCAATATATTATGTTTTGCAAAAAAATAAGATACCTATAATACAAACGATTCATAATTATAGGTTTTATTGTTCAAATGGTTTGAGTTTAAAGAATGATAAAATTTGTAATAAATGCGAGGAACTTTCTTTTAAAAATGTATTTTATATCTGTAATAAAGATAAGAAGTTGTATGATTTATTGTTATCTTTAATAATTTACATTAATAGAAAATTCAAAGTATATAATAAAATAGACTATTTTATAGCTCCGTCAAAATTTATAAAAAATAAACTAATATCCTTTGGTATTGGTAGAAATAAGATTATTTTGAGAAGGAACTTTGTAAAGAAGTCTAAAGAAAAAGTTGATGGTGTGAAGAATTTTAAAACTAAATATTTTACTTTTATAGGTCGCATTTCTAGGGAAAAGGGTGTTATCGAATTAATTAAAGTTTTTAAAGAAATTAGGAATGTAGAATTAATGGTTATAGGAGATGGTCCATTGAAAAATACAATAGAGAGGATTATTAAAAGAGAAAGAATAAGTAATATAAAAATTTTGGGTTTTATAAGTGGAGAAAAAAAAGATACTATTATTTCCCATGGTATAGCAAATATAATACCGTCTATTTGTTATGAAAATTGCCCACTTGTGTTAGCTGAATGTTTAAAGGGAGGAGTTCCAGTAATAGTGAATGATTTGGGCGCTCTATCTGAGTATATTAAAGATGAGTACAATGGTTATGTTTATAATTTTAATAATCTAAACACTTTGAGAGAAAAAATATTAAAATTATATAGTATGAAAAGTTATGAATTAGACATAATGAGGAAAAATTGTAAAGTGAGTTTTGAAGTTTTGTTTAGTGAGAAAAAGAATTTCGAAATAATTGATTCTTTATACAAGAAACTTATTTCAAGAAAAAGTGAAGAAAGTTAAGGGGAGTATTTAAAAGATTAAGATAAAGCTTAAGTTATTTAAAAAACATTCATTTCAGTTTAATTATAAATAACTAAAACAATATAAGCAAAATGAATAACATATTAATAACAACAATTTTGCGAGAAAAAGGAACTACTGGAGTGCAAACTCATTTTAATGAGTTATTTAACTTGTATCTTGATGATCATAGATTTAAATTAGATGCTGTAACACCTTTTTCCCACTTTAAATTTATTTCTTTTCCAATTTTTGGTATTAGGAAACTTTTACCCGAGAAAAAATTCAAGTTTATTTCTATTTTTTGGTATAGATACTGGCATTATGTTTTTTTGTTTGTTAGCTTGCTTGTAGAAATTTTAAGAAAGAAACCGATAATAATTAATGCACAGTGTCCGTTGAGCGCAAAGGCTGCTATTACATTGAAAAATTTTTTTAATTTTAAATATAAAATTTTTTTAACTGTTCATTTTAATGAATCCCAAGCAAAAGAATTTTCTATACTTGGGTATGTAAGTGAAAATAGTTTTTATTTCCATAAGATAAAATCTTTAGAGAAACGTGTGCTAAATAATTCTGATAGAATTATATTTGTATCAAAGTATATGAAAAAATTGTTGGAGAAAGAACATAATTTAGATGTTGGGAAAAGTGTTTTAATACATAATTGGGTTAGAAAAGTAAGTGAAGAAGATTATTATAAGCGATATTATTTAAATTTGAATGATAATGATTTTGTTTTAATGAATGTTGGAACTTTAGAGAAGAGGAAAAATCAGATATTTTTGATTTATATTTTAAAGGATCTAAAAGAGCATTTTTCAAATATTAAGTTAGTTCTAATTGGAGGGGGGGTATGCTATGCAGAATATAAAAAGTTTATATGCAATTACTCTTTAAACAAGAATATATTATTGCTTGGGAATAAAAAAGATGCATGGAGATATTTAAAAGTTGCAGATGTATATTTATGTAGTTCCTTTAGTGAAAATTTGCCTATTTCTTTAATTGAGGCAACAAGAGCTTCTTTGCCAATAATTTCATTTAATGTTGGAGGAATTTCTGAGATTGTTTTTAATAATTATAATGGGTATTTATGCAAAAAAAATGATAAAGTAGAATTTATGAGTAAATTGGTTTCTTTAGTGCACGATGAAAACAAACGCAATTTTTTTGCAATTAATTCTTTTAAAGTTTATAAAGAGTATTTTTCAAATGAATACGCAAAAAAACATTTTGATGAATTATTCAAAGTAACTTTTTAGAATTGATAGTTAATATTGATTATTCTTATAATTTGAAATAAGAATTGTTTAATGAATAACGACAAAATAAATATTCTAGGTATTAATATAAATAGATTTAATTTGAATATGGTGATAACCAAGGTTTCTGAAATGATAGATAAAAAAGATAAGTTTTATATTTGTTTCCCAAATGCCTACTTGGCTGTTATTGCTAATGAGGATCGAAAATTAATGGAAATATTAAATAGTGCTAAAATGGTTATCCCTGATGGAATGCCATTGGTCTGGTATTCAAAAACATTTAAGGAATCTTTGCCACAAAGGATATCAGGATTTGATTTTTTTTATAATTTTTCAAAAGTTGCAAATATAAGAGGATATTCATACTTTTTTATGGGTGGGAAAGATGAGACTATTTTAAATAACATAGAAGAGAAATTGAAGAGTGAATTTAAAAATATAAAAGTGAAGGGATATTATTGCCCTCCATTTATTGGTACTTTTTCTGATAATGTTGATGAGAATATTATTAGTATTATTAATAAGTGTGAACCTAATATTTTATGGGTTGGATTATCTGCTCCAAAGCAAGAAAAATGGATATATAAAAATATAGATAAATTAAATGTAAAAATGGTTTGTGGAATAGGTGCAGTATTTAATTTTTATGGAGGAGTGTTAAAGAGAGCACCCAAATGGTTACAAAATATTGGATTGGAGTGGTTATTTAGAATCTGTATGGAACCTAAAAGATTAATTAGAAAGTATTTAATTAATAATACTAAGTTTTTGATTTTGATTATTACAGATTTATTCAGAAGATTTTTAAAATTGAAGTAGAGATTTTATTTTTGGAAAATTTATAATATTTAGTTTATTACATTCTGAACGATTAAAGTTAGTAGGTTTAAATGTTGATAAAATCATTGCAAAAAATTCATTCATGAATTTATGCTCTAGGTTTTCAAGAGAAGAAAAAGCTTTTATATATTTTACATTGTTAAGTAATTGTGCAATAATATAAATTAATATTTGTGTCTATAGTAAAAAAATAGTAATTTAATATAGTAATTTTATAGCGATAATGAATAAAAAAAAAGGATCAAATACAGGTAAAATTATATTTTTTACATTTCTTTTCCTTCTTTGCTTAGTACTAATTCTTTGGGTTTTTTTAAATATAACAAACTTTTTGGATTTTGGAATATCTTCATCTATTGCTTCTAATGCTGAGAAGAACGAGAGCTTTTACAAGGAAAAATCTGATAGTGCTGAGCATTTTAGAGAAGATAATGATGAAGAAAAAAGTGAAGAGGTTAAAACAGAAGAATTACAAGAATTACAGGATACTCCGAAAAGTGAAGTTTCAGAAGATGTTGAAAATGTTGTAGAGTCCAAAGATGCTTTTGAAAATATAGGAGTATTTATTTATTTCAGCGATGAAAATGGAGAATACCTAGTTGGTGAATTAAGGTATTTATCTTCTGATAGTTATTTAAGCCAGTCTATTTTAGAACTTCTTAAAGGACCTACTGCTGAAAATCTTGTTCCACTGATTCCTTCATCAACAAAACTCATAGATGTTTATTTAGAAAATAATATAGCCAAGATAAATTTTTCGAAAGGATTTATAGAAGATAAGTTGATGGGAGAGTTAGTAGATAGACTAGTTATTTATTCTATTGTTAATACAGTTACTGAATTTGAAGGAATAAATGCAGTAGAGTTTTATGTAGAAAAGGAGAAACTCAATGTTTATGGTCAGTTAGATATAAGTGAACCTATAAATAGAAACCCTTTAATAATAAAACATCATGATTAAAAGAATAAGTATAATATTTTCACTAATTATATTAATAATACTTTTATTTAGCAGTGTAAATAACCTGTTTGCTCTGGATAGAGGTAGTTTTTTGATAGCTATAGATGCTGGTCATGGAGGTAGTGATCCTGGAGCAATTGGACCAAGTGGATATCAAGAGAAAGTTGCAAATTTAGCTATCGCAGAAAAATTAAAGAATAGACTATCCCAGGCTGGGTATAGAGTTATTATGACTAGAAATGGTGATGAAACTAAAAGTCTAGGACAACGAGTTGATTTTGTAAATAATAGTGGTGCAGATTTACTTATTTCTATTCATAATAATGCTTGGGTTTTACCAACTGCAAATGGAACTGAGACTTACTGGTGTCCTAGTAATAATGGTTATAGCAGTTATGCTGCAAGTTACATTCATTCTAGCCTAGTTAGTAGCATAGGAAGAAAAGATAGAGGAGTCAAAACTTCTGACTTTTATATTCTTAAAAATACGAAGATCCCTGCAATACTTTTGGAATGCGTTTTTATATCTAATCCTGAAGAAGAAAGTTTGCTAAAATCAAATAGTTTTCAGGATAAGGTAGTCCAGGGGATTTTTTCAGGAGTAGAAAAATATTTTAATTCTAATTTAAATTTTAACCAAATGAAAGTATGGATAGATTACCCTACATCTGGGCAAACCATCTCTGGAACTTACAATATATATGGATGGGCTTTAGATTTAAATTCTACATCTGGAACAGGAATAGATAAGGTTAGTCTGTATTTAGATGGTGCTATGGGGAGTGGCAGCCTGCTTGGAGATGCTACCTTTTATGCTCGCCCTGGCTTGGCAGAAGTTTATAAAAATGAACAGCTAGTAAATAGTGGTTTTAAATTTAGCTGGGATACCACTGCTGTATCTAAGGGGACTCATATATTATATGCATATGCCCACAGTCCTACCTATGGATGGGTATACACTACTAGAAAGGTAAATGTAGAAGGAATTACTAACCAAATGAAAGTATGGATAGATTACCCTACATCTGGGCAAACCATCTCTGGAACTTACAATATATATGGATGGGCTTTAGATTTAAATTCTACATCTGGAACAGGAATAGATAAGGTTAGTCTGTATTTAGATGGTGCTATGGGGAGTGGCAGCCTGCTTGGAGATGCTACCTTTTATGCTCGCCCTGGCTTGGCAGAAGTTTATAAAAATGAACAGCTAGTAAATAGTGGTTTTAAATTTAGCTGGGATACCACTGCTGTATCTAAGGGGACTCATATATTATATGCATATGCTCACAGCCCCACATATGGATGGATATATACTACAAGAAAGGTAAATGTAGGGATAGAAGAGGTTACTATAGATAATAGTACTAATGTTATAGGGAAAGCTACTGCTACTGAAGAGCAGTTATTAAGTTTATTTATAAGTAGAAATTCTAATCAGATTGATAGAGCAAGAAGACTTGCTCCTTTATATATAAAATGGGGGAATACCTTTAATATAAGGTATGATATACCCTGGGCAATGATGTGTCACGAAACTGGATTTTTACAGTTCGGAGGCATAGTTCCGCCTGATGCTAATAATTTCTGCGGTCTTGGAGCTACAGGTGCTAAAGATGAAAATGGGAATTATATTTATAACAGTTTTGCAACAGAGGAGTTAGGAGTTATAGCACAATATATTCACCTTGCCTGGTATATTTATCCTGACCATTTAACTTTAAAGGATAGCAATGGTGATTTATATTGTTCTACTAAATATGATCCTCGTCATTTTGGCACTGGTCATAATTATAATGGGGATAGCACCCTTGGTACATTAAATGAAAGATGGGCTCCATCCACAACTTATACTGCTAAAATTATCCTATTTGCTAATGAGATCTATAATTAATTTCTACTACTCATATATTTAGTAAAATTACTTAAATTGGTCTATAATTTCCATATAGAAATAGATAGGTAAAAATGTATTCATGCAAAAAATAGAACCAAAAAAAATTATAAGTTACAGTACGGTTGGCATTTTTTTGATTTTTCTTTCTTATTTACTCATCTATTTTTATCTTATTAACTCTTTTATTCAACAGTATAATTTACTTTTTATTATTATTTTTATTTTATCAGCAGTACTTTTTATAATATCAATTCTAAATCTAGAAATTTCTCTACTTATATTTATTTTTTTTATACCTCTTTTTAATTCTCTTCCATATATTTTAGGAAATTTACACGATTTTCCTTCTATTTATTTTTTATTTATAGGGTTATTTCTTGGAAGCTTGATAAATATAGTAAAGAGAAATAAATCACTTTTATATTTTAATGAACTAAGAATTTATATCCCTATATTCATATTTATTATTTTATGTTTGATATCTTTTATCTTTACTTTTAGCAGGCTTATTAATTTTTATCCCTTTATTGAAAGTAAAGTTCAAAGCTATACGATTAATGTTCTTGGATGGAATAATTTTATAGCTCTAAGTTACTTGACCTCCAGTTTTCTAAATTATTTGTCTGGGTTTCTTTTATTATTAATTATTATTAATATTGATATAAGAGAAAAATTTATAAAGTATTTTTTTTACATTATTTCAATCAGTTTTTTAGTAGTATTTTTAATAATGCTGTATCAAATATTTATTAATCCTGGTTTTGGCAATATTGATTATTGGGTTAAGGCGGTTAGAGTTAACTCAACACTTACCGATCCAAATTCATTGGGAGAGTATATTTTTATATTATTTCCTATTTTTATTGGATTTGGGTATTATTTCTACGGTCGAAATAAATATTTAAGCATTTTTTCCTTTGTGCTTTGTTTATTAGCTTTGATTATGATGTCTTATTCAGGTTCAAGAACTAGTATAGTAGGCATTGGTATTATATTCTTGATTTATTTTATTTATTTGGGAGTAACTCTATTTAAGAAAATCTTTCAAAAATTTAATTTAAAGAAAATTGTATTAAATATAATTTCTTATTTTCTTATTTTATCAGTGTTATTGCTATTTTTTTTCGGGTTAATATTTATAGTGAAAAATGCCCATTTAGGTGACGATAGTCCAATTATTTTATCGAGAATTAAATCAGATATTGAAAAGATTGGCAAGAGTAATTTTCTTGGATATGTATCCAGCATATCAAGTGGAAGAAATATTTTATGGAAACAGGCAATTAATATGTTTTTAGATTACCCAGTAAGTGGTGTAGGTATTGGTCAATATTATACAGAGATTTCAAATTATAATGTAATTAAATATGGCATTACTAGTGTAATTGATATTACAAATAACTATTATCTTCAGATTTTATCAGAGATGGGCATGATTGCCTTAATGATTATATTATGGTTTTTTATAGAGGTTTTTTTGGCTTCAATTTTTGTTTTTAAAATAATTGTAAATAAGAGATTCAAGTTTTTATATTTTAATTTTTTATTATGCTTTATTGTAACACTTATTATCTTTAATACTGGTCCAAACATAATATTTTTTGAAATACAATATATATTTATGATTATAATTGGATTTCTTATTAATTTTAGAATTAATTTTGATAAAGAAAGCTATCAATATATATTAAATGAAAACTCGTAAAAATAAAGTTTTATTTGTAATAATTATAGTTATATTGTTTTCGGTTTATATTTACTTTAATTATTTTTCTTCTGTAAATTTACTAAGTATAGATGAAAAATACAGATTTCTTGGACTTAGTAGACAAGATATCTACGGTTTCTATGATAATGAAAGATTAGAAAATGGTTTAGAGTTTAACTGGACAAGTTATGAAGCCCTAAAAGAAGTAAAAATAAAAGCAAATAAAATTGTTATTCCCGTTTTCTGTCTAAAACCTGATATAAAAGAAGAGCCTGTTACTGTTAAAATTTCTTTTAATGATAAATTGGTTGAGGAGTTTATTTTAAAAGATAGTAGAATAAAGTATTTAAAGTATAATATTATGGATAAGGGATATAAAAGGGGAGAATACCTAGAGATAAAATTTGAAGTTGATAAATTATGGAGCCCAACCGAATATGATTTAAGTGAAGATACAAGAGAGTTAGGAATTGGGGTAGGCAATATTGTGTTTAATTAAAGATTGTAAAGTTTTTATAATATTTATGCTGGCTATAATAAATTAGCCTACAATTACCTTAAGATATAAAATAATGTTATTACGGATGTTAAAAAATCTTCCCAGAAGAAAAAAGAAATTGTTTTATGGATTATTATTAACGGTAAACGATATAGTATTTTTTGCGTTAAGTTATTACTCGGCGTACTATTTAAGGTTTTATACAACAATTTTTGGTGAAAATAAACCCATTTATTCTATAGATGAAAATTATGTTTTTTATTCTATGATTTTTATATTATCTGCTCTTTTTATTTTCTTTCTATTCAACCTGTATAACTGGGATAATATCTACAGGGGGTCTGGTTATTATACCAGAATACTTAAAGCAATTAGTATAAATATTGTTGTAATAATAATATTCGGTTATATTCTTGAAACTTTTTCTTTCTCAAGAATATGGATTTTCCTTTTGTTTTTTATAAGCATTTTTTTGATATTTTTGAGTCGACTTATAATAGAGACAGTTACTCAGAAATTAATACGAAGATTAGACCTATCATCGAAAACCTTAATTGTTGGGATTGGTGAAAATGCGAGAAGAATAGAGGATAGCTTGAATAAATATAGCCATGGATTATATAAAGTAATTGGGTATGTAGATAAGTTAGATAAACTTGAAGCTTTTAAAGATTATTTAGAAGAATCGTTATACAACAAAAAAAGTCTTATATTGGGCCTAATTGATGATTTAAAAGAAATAGTTAAAAAAAGTGGGGCTCAAAGAGTAATCATTTCAAGTCCTGAATATAGATATTATGAAATACTAAATATATTAGAAGAACTAAAAAGTTTAGATGTTTCTGTCCTTATATTCCCAGGTTTTTTTGAATTTTCAATAAGAAGAATGAGTATGAGAGAAATAGGTGGTATACCGCTTATGCAGATAACAAATATTGGATTTTTTGGGTTGAACTTATTTTATAAAAATGTTATTGATTATGTGCTTGGGAGTATTATTTTTTTATTTTTTATTCCTGTATGTTTAGTTGTTGGGCCTATAATTAAACTGGATTCAAAGGGTTCTGTTTTTTACAGGCAAAAAAGGTATACAAAAGACTACAGGCAGTTTTATATTTATAAATTTAGAACAATGTATATGGATGCTGAAAAAAGGCTGGGAGAGCTACTGGAATATAGCCAGGCTGATGGTCCGCTTTTTAAAATGAAAAATGATCCCAGGGTTACAAGGTTTGGAAGGTTTTTGCGCAAATTTTCTATTGATGAGCTTCCTCAAATAATAAATGTCTTACGGGGTGAGCTTAGTTTAGTAGGACCCCGACCTCCTATCCCTGAAGAGGTTGAACAGTATGATAAATGGCAAAAGAAAAGACTTAATGTAAAACAAGGAATTACAGGGCTCTGGCAGATAAGTGGAAGAAGTGAACTTAGTTTTGAAGAGATGGTAAAACTTGATTTATATTATATTCAGAACTGGTCAATTACTCTGGATATAAAAATACTTCTTAAAACTATTCCTGCAGTCTTGTTCAGGAGAGGAGCATATTAGTAAGTTGGAGTGCATTTTTCTATTAAATTGAGTAAATTACTATTGAATTACTGTTTTTATTTTTTATTTGGAGGTTAATGTAAATCTTCCAATTGTCAGTCTTCCAATCAGGATATTTTTCAATTGCATTTTTATTGTTATAATATACGCTAAAATTTAACCTGGTTTTTAGATTTATAAATATTTAAGGGTTATAAAAATATGATTTCTAATGTTAAAACACTTTTTTCATATAGGGAGCTTCTATTTAGTCTTACGAAAAAAGAGCTTAAAGTAAAATATAGAGGTTCAGCACTTGGATTTTTCTGGTCTCTTCTTAACCCTATACTCACCATGCTAGTTTATTCTTTTGTTTTTTCAATTGTTTTGAGAGCAGGAATTAAGGAATTCGCAATTTTTTTAATCTGTGCTTTGCTCCCATTTAATTTTCTGTCAAATTCTGTCAATTATGGAGCTAGTAGTATTATTGGCAATAGTAATCTGGTAAATAAGATTTATTTCCCCAGAGAGATTATCCCACTGTCTATTGTGTTTACAAATCTAATTAATTTCTTTTTTGAGCTTGCTGCACTGTTTATTGTACTTGGTATTATGGGTTATAAGTTTTATATGTATCTGTACTTGCTTCCAATTATAATATTTATACAATTTTTTTTAGTAGTGGGCATGACCCTTCTGGTATCGGCTTTAAATGTCTTTTTTAGGGATTTGCAGCACTTGATTACTATTATTATGATGGTATGGTTTTTTGGAACCCCTATTATATACCCGTTAAGTATGGTTCCTGAAAGGTTTCAATATGTTATAAAGATAAATCCTATGACTATATATGCTGCTTATTACAGGAATATTTTTTATTATGTGAAGTATCCGGAAGGTGCAGGTTTTCCTAATACACTGGAAACCTTAGGTGCTTTAGGGATAACATTATTGATATTCTTTGCGGGTTATTATGTTTTTAAGAGGTTGGAACCCAGGTTTGCCGAAGAGATTTAATTGAAAAGCAAAAAAAAATGATTTACAGAAAAGACAAAAGTAAAAATTTAGGGAATGACATAGCGATTGATATTAGGTCTGTGTCTAAAATTTACAGAATACGTCATGAAAAAATTCCCAGCTTGAAACAAACGATTCTTAAGCTTAAACGCACTACCTATGAAGAATTTTTAGCTCTGGATAATGTTTCCTTTTCTGTGAAACATGGAGAGACTTTTGGGATGATAGGACCGAACGGTTCTGGAAAGAGCACACTTCTAAAGTTAATTGCTAGAATACTGAGACCTACCTCGGGTGAAGTTAGAGTTAACGGTTCACTTTCAGCCCTTCTTGAACTCGGTGCAGGTTTTCATCCCGATTTGACCGGCAGAGAAAATATTTATATTAATGCTGCAATACTGGGAATGAAAAAAAAGGAAATAGATAGAAAATTAAATGATATTATAGAGTTTTCAGAACTTGAGAGATTTATAGATACACCGGTAAAGAATTATTCATCGGGAATGTATATGAGGCTTGGATTTTCAGTTGCTATAAATGTTAATCCAGATATTTTATTAGTGGATGAAGTTTTAGCTGTAGGTGACCAGGCCTTCCAGGCTAAATGTTATAAA
>Ga0209979_1001030_pt1 | contig 32865 bp, 27 predicted proteins | sample AnhtaG_FD_183114 | JGI IMG/M metagenome (GOLD analysis project Ga0209979, IMG submission 183114) | Deep subsurface microbial communities from Anholt, Denmark to uncover new lineages of life (NeLLi) - Anholt_01485 metaG (SPAdes) (version 2) | ecosystem: Environmental > Aquatic > Marine > Oceanic... | reverse complement strand
GGAAGGACGACATCCTGATATAATCACGTCGTACCGGCGGAGCGGATGTTTTCTGTCACAGCCGAGCAGGTCAAAGACTCCTGTAGTTTTGACATACAAGGCTCAGAGGATTGGGGCAGATGTGGACTCGCCTTTGGCGAGCCGCCCACGAAACCTCACCGCAAGCGGTGGGCCACCCGCGGGGCTGCGGCTGGCGCCGGGAACTTTCTGCCACACAACACGCTATACATTAATGGTGAACAAAAGTGTTGACCGGAATGTGTACCAGCGTGTAAATTACCCAAAAGGACTATGCGAAGATGAACAGCCTTAAAGTTTTCATTCTCATGCTTGCCCTCATGTTGGTGTTCATGTGGGTGGGCTACATGTTTGGCGGGCAGAACGGCATGATCATGGCCTTTGTGCTGGCCTGCGGCATGAACTTTTTCTCCTACTGGTATTCCGACAAAATCGTTCTGAAAATGTACCGGGCGCGCGAGATTACCGAAAGAGAGCATCCCAAACTCTACCGGGTGGTGCAAAGAGTGACCACGCAGGCAATGATTCCCATGCCGAAGGTGTACATTGTCCCGACCAAAGCGCCCAATGCCTTTGCCACCGGACGGAATGTCGAACATGCCGCCGTCGCGGCGACCGAGGGTATGTTGGAAATGCTGACGGAGGAGGAGCTCGAGGGCGTGATGGGGCATGAGATTGCCCATATTATGAACAAAGATATGCTCATTGGCACCATTGCAGCGACCTTCGCCGGCGCCATCGGCATTTTAGCCGCCATCGCCAGGTGGGGCGCGATCTTTGGCGGTTACAGCCGGGGCAGCAATCGCGGCGGCGGCATCGGCTTGCTGGCGGCGGCCATTGTGGCGCCACTCGTGGCTATTATTATTCAGACGGCCATTTCCAGGCAGAGAGAATACAAGGCCGACGCCGAAGGTGGGCGTATTACAGGCAAATACAATTCCCTGGCCTCGGCGCTGGCCAAGCTGCACAAATCCCCGATCCGACTCAATCTCGACCAGCGTCCGGCCACGGCCCATCTTATGATAGCCAATCCACTCTCCGGCAGAGGCTTCTCCTCTCTGTTTTCAACTCACCCACCGGTCGAAAAGCGGATCGAGAATCTTCACAAGTTGGCCGGACAACCCATCTACGACGGATATGGACGATAACAGTCAAAGCGACCAGGCCGATATTCCGTTACCGGTCAAAGGCCCGGCTCCTGACGGGTCGGTAAGCGGGGCGGCGACATAAAATGGACTCAGATATTTTCTTTGAGCTGCTGGCGATCTTTCTGCTCATTATAGCCAACGGCTTTTTCGCCCTCAGTGAGTTTTCCGTTATCGCCAGCCGTAAAAGCCGGCTGCAACAGAAGGTGGTCGAGGGTAAACTGGGAGCAGCCAAGGCGGAAAAACTCCACGTCAATCCCGATAAGTTCCTGGCGACCATCCAGGTAGGAATAACCCTTTTCGGCACTATGGCAGGGGTGATCGGAGGGGCAACTGTCGTCGAGAAACTGGAACAGGCTTTCGAACAGTCGCCAGTTGGTTTATTGGCGCAGGCCGCCACACCCCTATCGGTCGGACTGGTTGCCGTTGCCATCACGGTGACGGCGGTGGTCCTGGGTGAGCTGGTGCCCAAGTATCTGGCTCTCTCGCATCCGGAAAGATACGCCCGCTACGTCGCCGGACCCATCACCGTTTTTATCACCCTCACTTCGTTCATCCCCGGTCTGCTGAGTGGAGCCGCCCGCTTAGTGCTGAAGCCTTTTGGCGTTGCCCGCAGCACCGGTCGACCGATCATAACCGAGGAAGAAATCAACCTCATGATCAATGAGGGAAAAAAGAAGGGAATCTTTGAAGATACTGAGGAACGGCTCATCAAATCGGTCTTTGATTTCGCCGATTCAACCGTTCGCAGAGCCATGACGCCCCGCACGGATGTGGTCGGAATTGAGGCAAGCACCCCACCGGACAAGATCATTGACACAATTATCGAGTATGGTCACAGCCGTTACCCGGTCTACAACAGGACAATCGACAACGTTGTGGGGGTACTTTTCACCAAAGACCTCGTTCATCACAAGCTAAACCCTCAGCTTATCATACTGAAGGACCTTATTCGGACGGCGACATTCGTTCCCGATTCTATGCCGCTGTCAAAACTGCTGCAGGACTTCCGGCGCAAAAAGAACCAGTTGGCGGTGGTGCTTGACGAATTCGGCGGCACTGCCGGCATTGTGACGCTTGAAGACATTTTAGAAGAGCTGGTGGGTGAAATTCAGGATGAGGACGATACCAAAGCACCTCCACTGGTAAAGCACTCTGACACCATTGTCTATGCCGACGGTTCGGTGTGGCCGGGCACGATTAATGAGTTGATGAACAGCCGTCTCCCTGAAGACAGGGCGGAAACTATCGCCGGGCTGGTGATAAGCCATCTCGGCCGACTTCCGGAAAGAGATGAAACGATAGTGATAGCCGATATGCGAATCGTCATCCTGGAGCAAGAGCATACCCGCCTGACACGACTGAAACTTGAAAAGATAACGCCGGAAGCTGCCGACTAACACGTCATGAGAAAGCCGCAAGTCATTACTGGAATAATCAAAGCGCCGCTGCGATGGACGCGGTCGCTGTATGACTGGGTACTGCGCTGGGGGGAATCCAGGCACGGCACCACGGCACTGTTCTTTTTCTCGCTGGCCGAAGCCTCCTTCTTTCCCGTTCCCCCGGACGCACTGCTCATCGCCCTTTGCATGGGGGCCTGGCGCAAGTGGTTCAGGTTCGCCCTGGTTTGCTCGATCGGGTCGGTTGTCGGCGGTATCCTGGGGTATATGATCGGCCACTGGGCCTTCGAACTGGTCGGCGAGAAAATCCTCTCCATCACGGCCTCTCTCTCCGGTAGCGATCCAGCGGAACTGCTCAGACAGGCTCAGTATTGGTTTAATGAAAAGGAGCTGTGGGGAATGAAGGTCGGCGCCTGGGCGGTAGCCATTGCCGGTTTTACGCCTATTCCGTACAAAGTCTTCACCATCGCCTCCGGCTTTTTTGACATGAGTATTGTAATCTTCGTGCTGGCGTCAACCATAAGCCGCTCCCTGCGTTTTTTCATTGTGGCGGGTTTGATTGGTGCCCTGTATAAGAGATACGGCGATCGCATCAAAGATATCATCGACCGCTACTTTAATATCCTGGCAATGGCCTTTGTAGTCCTGCTCGTTTTGGGATTCTGGGCAATCGGCCTTCTCAAAGGAAATTAATCAGGCCAAGCCGCAGAAGTGTAAAAGGTTGGTAAATGTTTGACGAATCTCTATTATTAAGGATTGCTGTTTCGTATATAGCATAGTAGGTCGGGTTCCGAATAGAGTCCGGCAGCAGTCGGACGAATAAGAAACCCGACAACAGGTTAGGCAACGAATGTCGGGTTTCTTGTCTGCCCCTGGCGTCCGCCGGAGGCGGAGGAACCCGACCTACAAGTCTGCTTCGTATGTAAATAGAACGGCTCAATTGTTTTATCGTTGCTATGGCACAGGTTCACGCGCATAACAGGGTTTCCGGCCGGAAGCTTTTCTGGGTAATTGTGTTCAATCTCGGTATCACGCTGGCCGAGGTTGTCGGTGGGCTAATCTCCGGTTATCTGGCGCTTCTGGCGGATGCGGTTCATAACCTTTCCGACGTTGCCGCTCTGGGGCTGGCCTGGCTGGGAGTCAAAGGTTCGGAAAAACCGGCTACCAAGAAATCCACTTACGGCTACAAACGCGTTGAAGTGATGACTGCTTTCATATCAGCCGTCTCCTTGGTGGTCATCGCTGTTTTTATTCTCGTCGAGGCCTACCGGCGATTGCTGCATCCCCAGCCAATTACGCAACCAGCTATCTTTTTGTCCGTGGCCGTGATCGGTCTTATCGGAAACATTGTGTCGATCTACTTCCTGCACTCGGAAAAGGGAAAATCTCTCAACATGAAAACCGCCTTTCTCCATATGACCTTTGACGCGGTGTCATCAGTGGTGGTGATTGCGGGCGGGGTGGCGATTCTGCTTACCGGATGGCACGTTATCGACGTCATCCTCTCGGCGGTCATCGCCGTGATGATATTCTGGTCGTCTTACCTTGTCATTAAGGAGGTAGTCCTGATATTCCTTGAGGCCGTCCCGCAGGGAGTCGATTTTGACGCCGTACTGAAAGGGCTACTGGAAACCCCCAAGGTTCGCGACATCCATGACTTGCATATCTGGTCTCTGTCCTCACAGGAGGTGGCTCTGTCCTGCCATGTTGCTATCGATGAGAAAGACTTCCAGGACGGACCGGACATTATCGTGCAGATTAACCGTATGTTAAAGGACCGATTCCATATCGGACATGGGACAATTCAGATTGAAAAACATGAATGCAGCCGAACCGACCTTCTCTGCCGCCGCAGTGATCATCGATGGGAGTAAATTTGGGTAGCAAACGAGTTGAATTGGAAGTCACGGATCTGGCCTTTGACGGCAAAGCGGTTGCCCATCTGGACGGAAAAGTTGTCTTCTTGACCGGCGGCTTGCCGGGCGAAACAGTGGAAGCGGAAATTATCCGCTCCAAGCCGCGCTACAGTGAGGGGGTGGTCCATCGGATACTGAAAGCGTCCGAATTGCGTATCCCGGCGATCTGTTCCCATTTCGGCCAGTGCGGCGGCTGCACCTGGCAAGACCTGATCTACCAGCAGCAGCTTGAGTTCAAGAAAAAGCAGGTCACCGACTGCCTCCAGCGGATTGGCGGGCTGATGGAGGTCAAAATCCACGACGTTGTCGGTTCCGTGGAGCTGTTTAACTACCGCAACAAGATGGAGTTCTCTTTTCACGTTACCGAAGATGACAGCTTCACTTTGGGCCTGCACAGCCGCGGTCGCTTCGACGACATATTTGACCTGGACAAGTGCTTTCTGCAGTCCGAGGTATCCAATCGTATCGTCCACTGGGTGCGCGAGTTTGTCGAACGGGAACGGATCCCGGTGTATGACGTCAAGAAGCACACCGGCTTTATGCGGTTTTTGATGATCCGTCAGACCAAGCGAAGATCACAGTTGATGGTCAATATCGTGACCAACTATGGTGAGATCCTTTCGCGAGAGAAGCTGGTAAGAGAATTGACGGCTACTTTTCCGCAGATAACGACCATCGTACACAATCAGAATGGACAGAAGTCAAACGTTGCCACCGGAGAGATTGAAACGGTGCTGTTCGGCAGCGGCTATATCGAGGAGCGGATGTTTAACGGCCTTTTCCGCATCCGGGCCAATTCCTTTTTCCAGACCAACTCGATTCAGACCGAAACTTTGTACCGCGCCGCCTTTGAGATGCTCAACCCCGACAAGAACGACCGTGTGCTGGATCTTTATTGCGGCACGGGATCCATCGGTATTCTTATCTCTCATTACGTCGACCATGTCACCGGCGTGGAGCTGGTGGCGGACGCCGTCGAAATCGCGCGGGAAAATGCGGCCGTAAACAACGTGCAAAACATCACCTTTTATCAGGGGACCGTCAGGGATTTTCTGAAGAAGCCGCAGGCATCCGAGACTGACCATAATATCGTCATTGTCGACCCGCCCCGCGCCGGGCTGCATCCGAAAGCGCTGGCGCGCATCATCAAGCTGAAACCAAAGAAAATTCTCTACATATCATGCAACCCGGCAACTTTCGCCCGCGACGCCAAAGAACTCGTAACCCGGGGCTATCGCCTGCCGGAGGTGAAACCGGTCGACATGTTCCCCCACACCATGCACATCGAACTGGTCGGTGTTTTTCATCCGGACTGACGGCCCTTGCCCGACAACGTGATTTTATGTAAATTCCCGGCTAAATTATGGAGGAGCCACAATGATTCGGAAAATTCTCATCGCCATCTTTGCAATTTCTCTTGCTGTCTTGTTTGCCGGCCACGTCGAGTCCGCAAAAGAGAAAAAGAGTTTTAATGACCTCTGCCTGGACATCCTGGAGACAATCCAGTCATTTTATCCGGCCCGGTCGACCGAAATGGGTATTCATGCCTATGATCACCGCCTGGCTGACTACTCGTCGTCCTCCGTAAAGAATATGATCAAGAAACTCAAAAGCCATGAGAAACAGCTATACCGATACAAGTCAGCCAAGCTATCCGACCACGAGCGCATTAACTACCAGCTTGTCAAGTCGAATGTTGATATCGCTCTTCTCGATCTTGAAGGCATCAAATGGCACAAGCGATCTCCGCAGTTATACGTCGACGAAGCCATAAACGGTATTTACTTCTTGATGCTTTCCAAACACGCTCCCCTGTCCGAAAAAGTGGTGCCTCTCGTCAGCCGGATGAGAGCCGTTCCCGGGCTGTTGGCCACCGCTCGCAAGAACATCAAAGAGCCCCCGCGGGTGTATATCGAAGCGGCCCTGGAATCGCTGGCGTCAGAGATGCAGTTCTACCGGGAAGTTGCCGCCGAGCTAATGAATAAACTCCCCGAGCGAGCGGATGAAATCCTGAAGGCGTCCACCAAAGCCCGCGAGGCGATGAATGACTTTAAGACTTACCTTTCCGAGCTGCCCGCAGGACCAGAGACAGGCTTTGCCATCGGCAAGGACAACTTCGATTACAAGTTGTCTCACGAGTACTTTCTGACCTTCGACGCCGACTCGCTTTTGGAGATCGGCGAGGCGCTGCTGGCTGAGGCACAGAAGGCGTACCACGATTATGAAGCGTATGTTGAAACAAACCACCAGAACGGCCCCGACTCGGTTTTTGTACCGGCTGCCTTTGCTAAAAGTGACGTGCTGGACTACTACAACTGGGAAACCAGACAGGTAAAGATATTCCTTGAAGAAAACGGCTTTATTACGGTGCCGGAAAAGATCGCGCCCGTCACGGTGATCGAGACTCCTCCCTTCCTGCGCACGATGATCAGCGGCATTGCCTACCAACCGGCAGGACCTTACGACAGCGTCCAGCAGGGATACTTTTATGTCCGACCGATTCCCGACGATCTCGACCGTCAACAGCTTGAGGCCCGCTACCGCTATATCCACCGGCGGGGCTTCAAGGGGTCGATCGTCCACGAAGCCTATCCCGGTCATCACCTGCAGTTCCAGATTGCCGGCATGAACGAAGACCCGGTGCGCAAGTGGCAATTCAACATCATGATGATAGAGGGCTGGGCGCTTTACTGCGAAGAGATGATGTACCATGCCGGTCTATATGGCGAGGAGGACCCCGGCCAGTGGCTGGGGGTACTCGGAGGGATCCGTTTCCGTGCCGCCCGAATTGTCGCCGATGTAAAGCTCCACACGGGGCAGTTCATGTACGATGAATGCGTCAGCTGGATGATAGACGCCCTTGATGTCACCAGTGATTCCGGCAAAGAGTACATACGCAAGGAGGTTCGTCGCTACACGATCAGCCCTGCCTACCAGATGTCCTACCTGATGGGCAAACGGGAAATTATGGCCCTGCGCCGGGTCGCAGAACAACGCGATGGCGACCGGTTTTCGCTCAAGGCATTTCACGACGCCCTGTTGGCAGAAGGATCAATCCCGCCGACCTTGATGTGGGACGTAATGGGCTTGAGCAGGAATTAATCGACAACACTGAGGAAGAGTCGGCCTGTACGTAATTCCGCTGCAACTGTTTGTTTTGTTACAATTACAAGATAATATTATACCTATGTAGCAGCCAGGAACTTTTTTCAGGTTTCCTCTATTCTCATTACTAAGAGCGATAGATCAATTAGTTATGTAATTTGCTTGATTTCTCGAGGAAAACTTCGGATTTTAGATGAGTTGGTACGATATTATATTCTTGCTGATATTCTTGGCGGTCCGGTTCTTGTGACCTTCCAGAGAAAGACAGTTCGATTGAGACCAATGCCGACGACCAGACAACCAAGACAGCAGGGTAAGCGCTGGCGTTATTTGCTTGTGCTTAAATGATTTGGGCTAACGCCCGATAACAGATACTGATGAGATATTACCAGTCCAGCGGCCGACCGACAAGGCCAGGTCTCGGCTTCGGGCCGGGTGCCCTGTCACCTTTTATCAAGGTGATGCTAATTGCCAACGTCGTTATTTTCATCGTGCAAAGGTTTTATCCGGAACTGACACAACAGCTTGGCTTAGTGCCGGCCAGATTTTTCTCAGAGTTTCCCAATCTTTTCTATCAGCCGTTGACCTATATGTTTCTGCATGGCAGTATCGGGCATATCTTTTTCAACATGTTTGCCCTGTGGATGTTCGGCACCGAAATCGAACACCGTTGGGGCAGCAAAGCTTTTAGCCGTTTCTACGTCCTGGCCGGGCTGGCCGGAGCTTTTCTTTGCTTGGTATTCAATGCCTCCCAACCCTACCCGATCATCGGCGCCTCAGCAGCCATTTATGGGATTTTAGTGGCCTACTGGGTGATGTTCCCCAACAGGCAACTGTACATCTATTTCCTGTTTCCCGTCAAGGTCAAGTGGGCCATTCCGGGGATGATGCTTTTGGGCTTTCTGTTTTCCGCTGGCAACATAGCGCACATGGCCCATCTGGGAGGAATCGTATTCGCGTTGATTTACATGAAAATGGACTGGCGGTGGGTCTTCTTCACCAGATGGCTGAAAAACAGGCGCTATCGGCAGCAGGAGGTCAAACTGAAAAAGAACCAGCAGCAGGCGGAAGATATCATGAAACGGATTGACGCTATCCTCGACAAAATCAATGAAGTCGGCATCGAAAACATCAGCAAGAGTGACCGCAAGTTCCTCGAGGAAGCTTCATCAGAATTGTCCAAAAAGGATTCAGCCAAGGGTAGGTAGAGCTTATGCGCAAGCGGGTGTTGCTGGCAGAGCAGTCGGATGCTATTCGCGGTGTGGCGGAAACGGCGCTGCGACAAAACGGCTTTGAGGTAATCTCCGTCGCCACAGCCGAAAAAGCTCTGGAAGTGCTCAAGTTTACCCGTCCAGATCTTATAATCGTAGGAGGCGAACTTACCACCACTGATCAGCAGCCGCTGTATAAAAAGATTCGCAGCCATCCGAAGGGAGGCGCCATTGCCATGCTGCTGTTTGACGACTCTGGCGGCGATTTGCCGTTTCCCCCGGAGGTCGTCATTGGCCGACCTTTTGATTCTGAGGAATTCCTTGAGAAAGTGAGAGTGTTTTCGGGCCTGTCCGGCTCGGAACAAAAGCAGATGGCGCCCAACCCGCTGGAACAGGCGAACCTCGACGACGACTTCCTCGACGCGGCACTGGGGATAGACCAAATCGAAGTCACCGATTCCGAGGTCATGGATAGGACGGCCGGAATTAAAACGAAGCCCACGCCAAAGACAGCCGAGAAGCTTATCGGATTTGACCACGTCGAGAAGGAACGGGAGAAGACCACCCAAAGCGGGAAGGTTGAATCGGTCATGATTCACGACGTTGACGGGAGCGACATAAGCCGTCCTAAACAAGACGTGAAACGCCCGCCTAGCCCCTCGGCTAGCGGGAAACTGGAGATACTGACCGATCAGTACGGGCTTTCCGACCCCAACGCCATGCGCGAGGAGAGGGAAGGCCAGGCGCATGACTATGAGTGGTTTATCGATGAAATACGCAAGGAAGCCGATGATCCACACCCCTCGCCTCCGCCCCCGGCGGACAGTCTCCCCGACGACGCGCCCCCTCCGGAATTGACCGTCTCCGAGCCGGCGTCGATTATTGACCCGGTTACTCCTCCGCCCGGTACCCCGGAACCTCTTGACGTACCGAGTCCTGAAACGGGTAGTAGTGTCGACAAGTTTCTCGATGAGTTCAAAAAAGAGGTCGAAAAGCTTCAGTCCGACGTTCCGGAGAGCGTGAATCTTGAGCCGGAACAACCCTCCCGCAGCAGCTCCCGAGGAAGCGAGCGCGTCTGGCAGGAGTCGGCCGAGGATATTACCCCTGATGAGGTTAGTTTGTTTACTCGCCAGTTGCGCACTGAACTGGCCGAGAAGATTGCCGAAAAGATTATGGCCAAGATCGACAGCGAAGAGCTGCTCAACCTTCTGAAAAATGAAATTCTTTCCCATGCCCGGAATAAGCCCAAACAATGAGCGGTTCTTTTCTCCTAAATAGAATAACCTAAACCATAAAGAAGAGAGGCGGTTTTGTTCGACCAGCCAACAGTTGAAATCCCAGCGGCAGTTTTGGCCGGGTTCTTGTCTTTTGTGTCGCCGTGTGTCTTGCCACTGATACCCGGCTACCTTTCCTTCATATCGGGGGTGTCAATTGAGGAGCTATCCTCGCGAGAAACGTCGAAGTCCCACCTGTGGAAGGTAGTCATCAATACGATCTTCTTTGTTCTTGGGTTTTCTCTTGTGTTTGTTCTTATGGGGGCGTCGGCGACATCCATCGGGTCGCTGCTTCAGGAGTACATGGGTGTTTTCAACAAGGTCGCCGGCGTGGTAGTGTTCCTTTTCGGGCTGCATCTGGCTGGAGTATTTAGGATCAAGGCTCTCAATTACGAAAAGCGGTTCCATGCCCGCCAGAAAAAGATGGGCGTGCTCGGTTCGGCGGTGATTGGCATTGCTTTTGCATTTGGCTGGACGCCGTGTATCGGTCCGATCCTTGGCACGATCCTCACATTAGCCGCACAGCAAAGCTCTATCAATAACGGTATCATACTGTTGTTATTTTATTCCGCCGGTCTCGGCGTACCGTTCATTCTAACGGCGCTGCTGTTCAACTACCTGATGGGCGCTTTCGGGTTTATCAAGCGTCATTTCCGAACGGTTGAGCTGATCTCCGGCGGGCTGTTGATGCTGGTGGGAGTGTTGATCTTCTTCGGTCTGCTGCAACGAATCTCCATCTTTCTGCTGGAAGCCTTTCCCGCGCTGCAAGAGATCGGCTGATTGCCGCAATTTTATCATCTGGCATGCTTGACTGCTGAAGTAGCTGCATATATATTGACGTTCAAACAGTCATGCCTTGCAAAGCGAGAGTATGCCACCTAAGAAACAGAACGACGCCGTCATTGCCATCTGTGTCCAGGAGCCAGTCGAAGATGGAACCACCATGGACTTCGGACTCATCAAGGGTGACAGCCTGTGCTTTTTGCACCAGGCGTTTATTAACGACATCATAACCAATTCTCTCGATGTCAAACAGGCTGACGTGCGACTTTACTACATCAACTCGCCGGAGCGAAAGCGTCTGGTGGAGATCGTAACCGGTTATCTCAAGAAGAAGCTCACCGGAAGTAAGAGTCAATCGTTCAACACCAGATTTAAGACGACGGAACTTGACCGCGAACGTTGGGGTATCCGAATCGACAAGGTCTTCAGGGACTGCTTTGCATCCGGGTACAAGCACGTTCTCGTTGTCGGGAGTCGCACGCCGACCATCCGGGCATCCATGATGGAGAGTGCTCTCAAGATGTTAGGTAAGTCGGATGCCGTTTTCGGTCCGACGCCGGAAGGAAGGTACTATATCATCGGCATGTCCGGCGCCTATCAGATCAATCTCGCTGAGTTTGACTGGAAATCACCTGCGATTTATTCCGAGGTGGCGGAGGCCTTCACAGAAAAACGTTTAGCCTGGTCGGAGCTTGAGATCTGGTATGCCGTTGAAACTCCGGAAGATCTCGAGATTATGGTGCGCGACATCAACCAGTTCCGATTTGAAGGAGACGAAACGACCGCCCGCGAGACCGAAATCGTCATGGAACGCATCCTCGCCAAGTTGGGATAAGAGATGGAACGAGAACTGCAAAGACTGAGCTGGCTGAAGGTCAGGGAACTCGTTCCTTCTACTGTCGATACCATATTACTGCCTGTAGGGACTGTTGAGGCCCACGGCTCGGCTTGTCTCGGAACCGATAATTTCATACCGGAAGCAATCGCTCTGGGCGTTGCCGAGCGCCTTAACGCCCTGGTAGCTCCAACGCTAAGCTACGGCGTCACCAGATCGTTGTACCGCTATCCGGGTGGCGTCACCGTCAACCCTAAGACTTACGAGCTGCTTATCGGTGATATTCTCAACTCGTTCGCCGACACCGGCTTCAAGAACGTCTTTGTAATAAACGGGCATGGGGGTAACAACGAGTCCCTCAAGGGCGTAGCGCACAAGTTCCACTATGAACGCAAAGCCAACGTCGCCGTCATTCACTGGTATGAATTGTGCCGTGACATGACGGACGACTTTTTCGGCCACGCGGGCGGGCATGCCGGCACTGATGAAACCGCCATGGTAATGGCGATTGACCCCGGTCTTGTCGACACCCAGGCCTACGACCCCGACCTGGTCTACCAGTTCCGGGCGGGCGCTGACATCTACCCGGTTCCCGGTTCTATACTTCTCTACAAAGAGGGCGAAGGCTACCCGGAGTTTGACCTCGACAAATCCAGGGAGTACTTCGACAAAGTGGTTGCCGCTGTTGGCGACTTCGCCGAGATGGTGCTGTCGCGGTGGCGGAAGTTTGGGCTGTAGGTGGGAAGGTAGAGCACGATCCCTGTTTGCCGGGTGGTATCAACCAGCTCTGGATGACACGTGTTTATGGGGTGCAGGGAGACGTCCGGCAGTGGTGCTTGACACCGCTAAGATCTGTACATCAGTGTCAGACAACATCGAATTCTCCAACGCTGACTGGCAATTGTGGACTACCTTCGACGTCTAACCAGTGCAAAGCAGCTAGGTTACGTATTGTATTCGCCACTTCTCCTTCGTACAGAGGAGGACGCCGACGCTGTTTCCAATTCATGACCTGAGTAAGCACATCAGCTTCTGAAATCGTACTCGTTCCGGACGATTTCAATTCGTCATAGATATATAGAACAGCAGCCACAATCTCTGCTTGCTTTGTATTAACTCGCACAAATAGATCCGAGATCTTATCCAATTTTGTCTCCCACCGATCGAGTTCTTCTATGTAGTTTTGACGGGCGTCCTCGAAGGTAGGTCCTACTTTCACCTGAAACATATTACCCAAACGCTCTTCCCGAATCACGCCGTTGTTGTCCAGACGAGTAATGACCTTTTTCATGTCAGGTGAAAAGGGCCCATAACTGCCTTTGCGGTAATTCAAACCCGAGGATATACCTAATCTAGTTACAACATAAGCTATCTTTTGAAACGTGGTACGTCCAACAGGCCAACTGTATGGCTCCCTTTCGAGCCGGCTCAGGATTTCCACAAAGGCAATCCAAGCCGGCTTGATGGCTTTGAGGTTAGAAACCCTACTTGCAGATGCCTCTGAGAGTTCTATTTGAGCGAGAAAATCCAGTTGTAGCTCCTCAGCAGGTGTGTCATGCGGAGCATACAGTTCCACGGGTATATCGAACTGGCTGAGATAGCGATAAAGGGTTCGACCGACCACCTTCCACTCCAACTGGCCGTGACCACATCCCAAAGGTGGAACGGCTAATGATTGAATACCCCAACGCTTGTAATACTCTTTCAGATACCGAAGACCCTTTTTAATGTCCTTAATTCGTGAAACGGAACGCCAGTGATCCTTAGTGGGAAAGTTTAGTATCCAAGGTAACCCACTTTCTTTGTACAGATACGGTTTCCCCAACTTGACCTCTTCACGTTTGCACTTTTGGAGATAATCGTGATACATTTCAGGAAAGCGAATTTTAAACTCCAGGGCAATTCCCTTACCCATTACCCCCACGCAGTTGACAGTGTTAACCAGCGTCTGCGCTTTAGAATTCAATAGGTTGCCGATTAGTGTCGAAACGTTTCCGATCATCCCAACTACTCCAAGAAGAACAGGTGTTTGTTCACACGTATGGGGATTGTCACTCCATTCGAGCGGCATTTCTGGGTGGAAGCTTCACACGACACGTATGCACCCATGATAAAAGTAGGCACCACACGATGTGGCACAAGCACTTCGGCACACATTACTGATCCATGTTCCCACTGCTCTATGGGGTCCTCATGTGTCCAGAATTCAGCAAACACCTTTTCTTTGTCAATGTTCTTGAGTCCCTCTGGTGAGGATGCAAATCGCACCCAATTGGCCGACGCATTACGATCGGCTATAACTACATCTGGCAAATCCAGAACGTCAAGACTTATTCTCAGGATACTGAGGTCTGCAATCCGGTCTTTGAGCTCAAACTTCAGTTTGGAGAGTGCTTTGTTCCTTGCATTGATATATAGATTAACATACTGGTGGAGTTTAAGACCGCCTGGCACCACTTTCATTGCTCTTCTTTCTTGGATTACTTCCATTGCTACGGACTCATGTTTTATCTTAGCAGCACAGTCATGTGAAAGAATACCTCGTTCACAAATCGAATTAAGATTCTCAATGGGTGCAAAATAGTGCAATTCCTGCAAATCACTTTTGTTCATTATGAGTTAGCATTCCAATCATACCGCCAATTAGAATTATAGCAGTGGACCAAATCCACTTCAACAAAAATACTCATGAAATTACAGCAATCACTGGCAGTCACTACTGTTTCCTACATTCTCTCCACACACCCCGCAATCAAATCCCGCAGTTTGGGCTCGGTGGCGGAGGCGGTGGCGATGACGTCCTCTAAAGAGCAGGGGTGCATGTTATCGGGCAGGCCCATGTCGGTGATGATCGAAAAAGCCAGAATCTTGTTGCCCTGATGATGGGCGGTGATCACCTCCGGCACGGTCGACATCCCGACAGCATCGGCGCCGAAACCGCGCAGCATCCGGTACTCCGCGGCCGTCTCCAGACAGGGGCCGGTAAGGCCTAGATAGACCCCCTCCGGCAATCTAAGTCTTTGCTCCAGGGCAACCTCTTTTGCCAATTGTTGATAGTCGTGGTTGTAGACCTCGTACATGTCCGGGAAGCGGTCGCCCCAGTCGTTGTCATTGGGGCCGAGGAGCGGATTGCCCGGGAAGAAGTTGATATGGTCCTTGATGAGCATGATGTCACCCGGCTTGAAATTGGGGTTCAGCCCGCCGGCGGCGTTGGAGACGATCAGCGTGCCGATTCCCAGTGCCTTCATGACCCTGACCGGAAAAGCGATCTGCTGGAAGGTGTAGCCTTCGTAAAAGTGGAAGCGTCCCTGCATACAGACAACCGGCTTGCCGCTCAAGTGGCCAAACAGCAACCGCCCAGCGTGGGACTCAACAGTCGATATCGGAAAATGTGGAATCTTGTCATAGTCGACGGTGTCCTCCATCTCGATCCCGTCCACGAGCGATCCCAGCCCGGTGCCCAGGATGATGCCTATGCGAGGCTGGAGCTTCACCTGGCTTTTGATGTAACCGACCGCTTCATCCAGCATTTTATGAAATTCCACAATGGGCTGCATCAGCATTCTCCTCCAAGATAATAGCTCTTCGAGTACTCAGCGAATATACCAATTCAGCCGTCGCTGTCAGCAGAAAAATTGAGGTCAAAAAAAAGACCGGCCGGGATGGGTATTAGTGGCCAGTCTTTTATACGTTAGGTGGGAGTAGTGTTAGCTTTTTTCGGCTTTATCCATTTCCTCTTCGAACTTGGCGACGACACGGTCAAGTTCCTCGGCAAGATTGTCCGGGGCTACTTTCGAGTCCTCTTTGGCAGAATCCGGCGGGGCGCCCATGTCAATAGCGTTGTGCTCCGTCGCATCCGGCTGGCTATCGGCAGCGACGGCAACTTTATCGGTGCCATCACTGGCTGTAGTATCGGCCTCAGGGACGATGAAGCCCTCCGGGATATCCTCAGCGCGCGCTGAGGTCTCGACTATTTCACCGGGAGCTGGGGCATGGTCGGTTGTGGGCGTGGCAGTTGGTTGCTGTTCGGCAGGTGGCTCTTCTTTGCGCTGATACTTTTCCAGGGCGGCAGCCAGTTCCGGATCAACCGGCTGCTCCGGGTGCGGCCTCTGGTCACCGGAAACGTCCTCTGCGGCTGTGGGTGACGGCTCCGCCACGGGTGGGATTGGCGCCGGCACTATCTGTTCAGCGGCATTGGCTTCCTCCGTCTTGATCGGCTCGGGTTTGTCCGGCTTGGTGGCGATGGTTTCGAGTTTTTTTCGGGTGACCTCGGTCGATTCGATAACCTCAAGTCCGCTTTTGGGCTCGGCGGCAGTTTCGCTGATGACGACCTCTTCGAGTACCTCCAGATGGGATTTGATCAGATTGCGAAGTTTGGAGAGATATGACTTCTTGGCGAGCTGGAGCTTGGTAATCTGGTCTTCTATCTCACCCACTTTTCGAGCCCGGGAGCCGATAATCTCCATGGTCTCCGTCTTGGCCCGGGATAGGATGAGTTCCGCTTCCTTTTTGGCATTGGCGACAGTTAGGTCGGCATTGCGGCGGGCATCGATGGCAGCGCTTTTGATGATGTCTTCAAACTGTCGTAACCCGGCCAGTTGCGTTTTGAGCGAGTCAATCTCCATTGAGAGCTTCAGGTTCTCCTGCTTGACCGCCTCCAGCGCAGCGGCAACCAGCTCCAGGAAATCGTCCACCTCGTCCTTGGAGTATCCGCGCATCTGGTTTGCAAACTCGTAGTTGCGGATATCGTTGGGTGACAGATCCATAAGTCTCTCTCTCATCTATAGGTTTTCACTTCTGCCAACAGAGCCTGAGCGCCACAGGCAAGCCTGCTCTACAACCGCTGGTTACCGCGACGCTGCTACTATTTATTATCGGGTTTTTCTGCCAAAAAATTGAGCAGGAATCAGACTCATTAGAAAGACTATTCCGGCACCTACCTGATGGGCCGCTCATACCAAGTTGACATCATAGGTAGAGCTTAATCAAAGACACTGTCATTCCCGCGTACGGGGCTTTCCAAAAACCCAAATATCGAATGTAGCATTTTCTTAGGAAAATCCTTTGAGCTATCATTCATCGCGCTGGTGGCGACGCGGTGGTCGTAGTGATTGTCCTCACCTGTCTGCGGCCTGTCATCCTGATGGGACCTCTTTCAGTACCAGCGGCTTCCGGTGACCGATCAATAGCATCAGATTGTACGTAATCTGTCGCCACCCGCCAAGGCGGGCTGGTCAGATCGGTGACCACCTGTCCGCCATTGGCGGACGCCGGTGCAAAAGAACCGTTCTTCAGACGCTTCAGGCTGGTCTGGGGTTCACTGATCGTCATTCGCTGCTGATCCTTATGCCGCCCCTGTTCACTCATCTCAACCAGCACCCGCTCAAAACGCCTTTTCCGCTTGAGAAGACAATCGCCGGGCGCCCCTCAGCGTCGTTGCGATACTCGGTATCAAACTGACCGAAGTCCAGTTGACTCAGACCCCGCCAGATCGATCACGCCACCGAAGGCTCCGGCATAAGACTATCAAGCGAACCATTAACAAACAACGTCTGACAACTGCCATCAGGAATATATCTCGCTATATTCATCCTCTCTTGTGAGCTCCAACACTCAACGTCTCCATAGCTAACCATACCATGACAGACCGGGCACCAATGATCACCAAAAAACACACCCTCCACCCCCAATCGACATCAGAACTCACATCCCCTCCCCCTACCCAGGGTTTTTGGAAGGCTTCGAAAGCGGGAATCCATTACTTCCTACGTAAGACTATATAAATAGTCATGTCCAGGTAACAATCATGTGCCTATGGCGACTAAGCCACAATACTGGGCGGAAGCGCCAGGTAATTCGCCTTTGGCGAACTTTGGCGGATAAGGCCTGACGCAATTGACAAAAATTTTTGTTGATACTCCAGTAGTCGGTTCTATAACTTTTCCAGTGGATGGTCAAGGTTTATCATGGATGATGCCAAAAGAAATCTTTGTGATCCGGTCGCTGATACGGACGAAGTGTCAAAATTTACCGAGTCGTACGCTTCGTTCAGCCGGATAATCAACTCCTTGCAGCGCAGATACATAGAGCTTAAAGACGAGTTCTCTGAGCAGAATGAGAGACTTGCTCAAGCCAACAAAAAACTTGTTGAGCTGACCGAGCGCAATCTTGCCGCAACTAACTTTCTCAATGGGATTCTTAACTCGATTTCAGCCGGTGTCATTGCCGTTGACCAGAGCGGACGGATTACTCATTTTAACCCGGCCGCTTCTCTGATCTTAGGCATACCTCCCGGCGAACCGTTGGGGAAGCTTTATCGAGATACGATCCTCCCCGGCCATCCCATGGATGCCAACGCCTTGCGGGCTGCCGAAAGCGGTCGGGAAGTTACCTCGGTTGAAAAGAAGATCAAATTGGCCGATGAGACCAGGCTCCATCTGTCGGTCTCGACTGCCATTTTGAGGGATGACGAGGGCCGCTCTATCGGGGCGGTGGAAGTCTTTCAGGATCTAACCAAGATAAAAAAGATGGAGCAGGAAATCGCCCGTTTGAACACCCTGGCGGCCTTAGGCGAGATGGCGGCCACCATTGCTCACGAGGTACGCAACCCCCTTTCGGGGATTGTCGGTTTTGCCTCGCTTCTGGAAAAGGAGATGGACCCATCGGATCCCAAAAGAAAGCTGGCCGGCAAAATAATTCATGGTGTTAACAGCCTGAACGAAACCGTAACAACCCTGCTGAACTACACGAGGTTAGAGGAAGTCAACCGGACGGAAGTCATCTATGACGATTTTCTGAAAGCTACCATCGAACAGTTTCGGCGGGAGTTTCCCCAAAAGACGGACCGTACGCAGATCCTGCTTCACTCGCCAAGCAGCTCGCCCGAAGGGCCGATCAGACTGCTTGTTGACCGGCTGCTAATGCGCCAGGTCTTATTTAACATCCTGTTGAACTCTGTCGATGCGTTTTCCGGGGAGGGGAAGATCGAAATTCGGACTTGCCGTTTACCGCGTCAGAGGGCGGTTGCTCTTTATGCCGAACGGATTTTGCTTGGCCTCGATGAGACTATTGTCGAGACCTCCATTTCCGACAACGGTCCCGGCATCGACCCGGAACATATCGACCATGTTTTAGCCCCCTTCTTCACTACTAAGAAAGAGGGCAGCGGCCTGGGGCTGGCGGTAGCGTGGAAGATTATGAAAGCTCATGGAGGAGACATTATTGCTGAAAACGGCCCTGAAGGCGGCGCTGTCTTTCGCCTTCTTATGCCGGCTAAAATAGATGGTGTGGTCAGGGAGCGCGCAACATGAAATATTCCGTGTTGGTTGTAGATGATGATACGCTGGTAAGTGAAGTTCTCGTAGAAACTATTACCCGTGCCGGTTATGAATGCCTCGCGGCTCACTCGGGTGAGGAAGCGATAGCCAAATTCGATGACCGCTCGTTCGACATTGTTCTGAGTGACCTGAAGATGCAGGAAATGGATGGCCTGGCGCTCTTGAAAAACATCAGGAAACTTAGCCCGGAGACACTTGTGGTTATGATCACGGCCTATGGAACGGTAGAAAACGCAGTCAAGGCGATAAAGATGGGGGCTTATGATTTCCTGCTCAAGCCGATTATGCCTGAAACGGTGGAGCATGTTCTTAACCGCGTGAGCGAGATCCTCAGGCTCAGGTTGGAGAATGAAATCCTCCGCAAGGACCTGACGCACAGGTTTCAAAATCTGATCGGCAAGTCCAAAGTGATGGCCGAGGTCTTTGATTTGATTCAGTCGGTGGCCGACGCCCGCTCGACGGTCATGATCACCGGTGCTTCCGGTACCGGCAAGGAATTGGTGGCACGGGCGATACATTATACCTCCAACCGCAAAGACGGCCCCTTTATCAAGCTGAACTGCTCCGCGCTGCCGGAGAACCTGGTGGAGGCTGAGCTGTTTGGATACGAAAAAGGGGCTTTTACCGACGCCAAGAAGACCAACCGGGGACGGTTCGAGTTGGCTGACGGCGGCACTCTGCTGCTGGATGAAATATCAGAGATGCCACTGAACTTGCAGTCCAAGCTGCTGCGAGTAATTCAGGAGCGGGAGTTTGAACGGATCGGTTCCAGCGCCACCATCAAGGTTGACATTCGCTTGATTGCCACCTCAAACCAGAATCTGAAGGAAGCGATTAACAAGGGCCGTTTCCGCGAGGACCTGTTTTATCGGCTCAATGTCATCCCCATCCACCTGACTTCTCTCGAAGAGCGCCGAGAAGACATTCCCCTTCTGGTCCACCATTTCATTGACAAATACAACCGGGAGAACAACAAGAGCATCAAGGGGATTGATCAGGGAGCGCTGGGGCTGTTGGTGAAATACCACTGGCCGGGAAATGTCAGGGAGCTGGAAAACCTTGTCGAGAGAGCGGTGGTGACGACCAGGCACGACCGTTTGAGCGAGGACGATTTTCCTGCCGATTTAGCCCTCGGTCGCATTGCCGATGAACTGCCGCCCTTGCGGGTCCCCATGAAACTTGAGGAAGGAAACAAGTATCTCATCCTCAAGACCCTCGAGAAGTTCAACGGCAACAAAACCAGGGCAGCCGAGGCGCTCGGTGTCACCACCAGGACTATCAGAAACAAGCTGGCCGAATACCAACTCTCCGATGAGTAGTGGAAGACTAGTTTGTAGGTTAGGAGCCTTGGCTTCTGACTATGGGGAGTGGATGTTTGAACAGTAAGAGTACCTGAATCGTTTTCTGGAAGAGGACCTCTAGCTTTTTGATTGATATTTGTCAATGGTAACATTGTTTTGTATCTTTCAAGGAGTTTGTAAATGTGTAAGTTGTTTTTTGTGGTTCAATAGTAGCGGAAGGTACTGTTCAATGTCGAAAGACCTTCTTGATATCTTCATACGGTTTGTGGATGTAGTCATATGGCCGCTTGTGGTGTTCTTGTTGGCTTACATACTTCGAACAAACATACAGCAACTGTTGAATCGAATTTCAAGGTTAAGCTACAAAGATTTGCAAGTAGAGTTGCGAGAAGAACTCGGTGCTGCCGAGCGGAAATCGAAGTCTATCCGTATTACCCCAGGACCAGTTGAGATTGGTTTGGGCACCTCAGGGCCTACAGTAAAGATAAAACCTATAGAATCAACGAAGTCGGTGGCTGACGAACGGATGGAACTAATCAGAGATCTTGCAGAAATCTCGCCTCGATCGGCTGTGATGATGTCCTGGGAACAGATCAAGTTAACTACGTTTGAAATTGCGGAGGCATTCGGTATACCTTTTCAGCGTCGGCGTCCTGTCGACGATATTGTCGGAAAGCTGGTCGAGCATGGTATTATTGATGAAAGCTTCTTTGGTGTTTATAAGCCCCTTCACAATTTACGTAACAAAGTGTCCCATGTACATGATGCTAGCATATCAGAAGATGACGCGGAAAGGTACGTAAACCTAGCTCTGGAATTAGTGTCCAAATTGCGAAAAATCTCCGAGGGGAGTCATTCCTAGTGTCAAATTGCTAACCGTAAATGCCTAATCTGCTATAATACATCGAGAGCATGAGTGGATGTCTGGACTGCAAGAGTCCTGACCTACGAATACTATTGACATGAACTCTATCATTGACCCTTAAATGGAAGATTTTTTGAGGGAACTTCGGGCTAGAGATTCAAGTTTCTTATTTTTATAGCTAAACTCAGCCACAACCGCTTTCAGGTTGTCAGGCAACTTTCTGTAGCCCCACAAACACCTTTTCTTCGTTTCTTCTATATTATTTCTTTCAAAGTAGTAAGGTAGATTTACATGGAAAAACGATATACTGTCGGCATCTTTCAAGATATCAGATCTTCTATCGCCCCCTGTTTCATGATTGCGTACTAAAAAAGCAACATCATCAAGCAATTCTCTGCTGATGTCACACTCCTCCATTAGTCCTGAAAGGATTTCAGCACTGTTTAATGAATGTGCCCGTTTGAAATCATCATAGTTCTGGTAATCCTTCCGCCTCACTTTCCGTTCCTCAATAGCCCTTTCTATGTCATGGCCCAAGGCAGCGATTTGTAAGGCCTCATCAGCACCAGGTTCTAACTTGAGCAGCCACTTTAGAGTGTCTTTTGAATGTATGGGATTTTCAGGCACGGAAGATTTCTCAATAATCTCCTCAATCCTCCTCTTTACACAATCAACATTATCCATTCTTATATGAAACAACCACCCTTCTTATATTTCCTACATTAGTTACAAGAGCGATAAGTACAAGGGCTAGGAAAGGTTGATTTGCTATTGCCCCTAAAAAGATGATAAACATTCTAATATCGCGACCCATCCTAAAATAGTTCTTATCAGGCCCAAGTTTTTTCCTCATTAACCAGTGATATTTGTCAGCCGTGTAGCTATTCATGAAAGTACCCATTAACGCCAGAAAACCAACTATGAAGACAAGTAGAAAATTGTCATTTGTACGATAAACGTAGTAAGTTAAACCAAAAAGAACAAAACCATCGGCATACCGATCAAGGACAGCATCAAACCAGCCACCCCAATCAGTAGATTTGTATTTTAATCTGGCGACTTCCCCATCGCAGCCGTCAATAACAGACGACATCTGTGTCAGGATCGCTCCGATAACCAGGTTGACATATTGACCCAAAAAGAAAAAGTAGGCGGCCAACAGAGCCAATAGAAAAGAAAAAACGGAAATAAGGTTTGGGGTAACGCCTGTCTTTAAAAGGAAATGTCTTGTAATCCTGAGCGATATGGGCCGGTTTAGATGTTTTGATACAGGACCGTCAGAGGTCTTTTTTAACGTGGATAAAAGTCTGCTTTCTGCTCTTTTTAACGCCTCTTCATTATCGACATCAATCCAGAAGCCACTTGTTTCAACCGTCTTGGTCCGGCCCTCGGCGGCCAGAACCCGGACGGCTCCAGACAGGGTGCCATCACCATATTTTTCCACGCAGCGCTCCAGCGCGCTGAATATGGCGGGGGTGCAGAGAAAAATGCCGGTGTCAAAACCGTTGAAGTCCGTCAGACCTTTGCCAATGTTAAGTATCTTTCCGCCTTCTGTCTTTACCCGGGTTACATCCCCCATGTCGATGGCAGAATTGTGGGCATCCCCGTCCACGGCAAGGGTGATTTCGCCATCGGACGAGGGAAGCGCCATCAACTTGCGGGGGATGGCCGGATCAAAGAGATGGTCCGCCATCAGTAGTAGAAAAGGCTCACGCAGGAATTCCCGCGCCTTGAGCACCGAGAGACCGTTTTCTTTTTCCCAAGCCTCGTTAACGATGGTTGTAATAGCAACCCCCAGGCGGTCGGACAGGCGGTCCAAGAATGTGCGGACGCGCTCCCCTTGGTATCCGGTGACCACATAAAAGTCATCCGTTCCCGCCTCAAGGGCAGAGCGGATAACCCGTTCGATCATGGGTACCCCCAAAACGGGAATGAGGGGTTTACTGTCGCCTCTTGGCCGTAGCCGGCTGCCCTTTCCTGCCGCGATAATCAGACACTTCATGTTGCTCTCTCTAAGCACCCTTGATGAGGGTCCTTGCCTGGCGCCAAGACCACATACGACCTTGTCCGGTTGCAGTTGTGATAATCTTTCTCCAAGATTCAATTTCCAGTCTGGGGAGTCGCTCATTTCTACCAAACAAGCGACCTGATAATAAAATACAATCCCACTGCCCCCGAAGCAAGTCCAAAAAGCGCAACTACGCTGGTGGTAGTAACGTAAGAAAAAGCCGATTATGTTTCGGCGGAATGTTTTGTAATATGGTAGACAACAACAACTTGTGGAAGCATTGAGGTGCTTAGGGGATTGCCGTATGGGAGGGCTTATGCTGAGCAGTACTATACTGCACTCCAAACTCCTCACACAAATCTGAAACAGACACCTTCTTAACCATCCCCAAAAAACGCTTGACTTAGCACGTAGCAGACCTTGCTTAACTCGCAAAGTTGCGGAAACATGAATAAACTCAAAACAGCCGTCGTCGGCGTTGGACATTTGGGGCGTCACCATCTTAGGTGGTTCCATCAAATCCAGAATTCCGAGTTGGTGGGGCTGTACGATATCGACCGGGAGAAGGGTAAAAAGTATGCGGACGAGTACAGCATCACGGCCTTCGAGTCACTGGAACAGCTTGCCGATCAGGCCGAGGTGGTCTCCGTGGTGGTGCCGACTACAGCCCACTTTGAGGTTGCTTCATACCTGATTGAGAGGGGAATCCACTGCCTGATCGAAAAGCCCCTCGCGGCTACTCTGGACGAAGCGAGTAGCTTACAGAGGCTCGCCGAAAGGAAAAGCATCAAGGCAACGGTCGGCCACATCGAACGGTTCAACCCGGCTGTGCAAGCAATGCTGGAGCATGACATCAAGCCGTCGTTTATCGAGGCTCATCGTCTGGCGGCGTTCGACCCGCGGGGTACCGATGTCGCGGTAGTCCTCGATTTGATGATTCATGATATTGATCTTGTCCTCGCGTTTGTAGACTCGAAGATCGCCAATATCCAGGCTTCGGCGGCGGCGGTGGTGTCCCAGCAAGCTGATATCGCCAACGCCCGGCTGACGTTCGAAAATGGCGCCGTGGCCAACCTGACGGCCTCGCGAATATCGTTAAGAGAGATGCGTAAGTTGCGAATCTTTCAGAAGTCAGGTTACTATTCGCTCGATCTGGCCAAAAAACAAGCCGACCTCTATCGTTTAGCTGAAAGCGACGTGAAGGCTGAGGGCATGCGCATTCCCTTAGGCAAATCGGGTCGGGACCTTATCTACTTGAGAAAAGATGACTCCGGCGAGGACATGCTTCAGATGGAGCTGCAATCGTTTCTGGATGCCGTAGCGCATGACAAACCGGTAGCAGTGCCGCTTGAACAGGCCACCGAGGCTCTCAGAGTTGCCCTTGAGGTGGATCGGATCGGCCGCGAATCACTGGCCCGGATGATGGGCACGGAACCGGCGTAGATGCAAGCGACGACGTTGTTCTTGTCGGTTGGAGATCCATCCGGCGATAATGCAGCCAGTCGACTGATAGCTGCTCTTAAAGATATAAACCCAGGTTTTACCTTCTTTGGTCTTGGAGGTAAGAAGCTCAAGAAGTTGGGACAGGACCAATTGGCTGAAGGCAACGAACTGGCGGTCCTTGGCTTCTGGGAAGTTGCCCGGCGGGGCCGGTTTTTCCGAAAACTGTTTTTCCGATGTGTCGAAGAGATCAAAAGTCGGCGACCTGCGGCGATTATCCTCGTTGACTACCCCGGGTTCAACCTGCGCCTTGCCCGAAAGATCAGGTCGCTGGGCATCCCCATCATTTACTATATTTCACCTCAGGTGTGGGCGTGGCGAAAACGCCGCGTTGAAGAAATCAAGAAGCTTGTGGATTTGATGCTGGTAATCCTCCCCTTTGAGGAAGAGTTCTATCGCCGGAACGGTGTCAGCGCCCGCTTTGTGGGACACTATTTGCTCGAGGATATCCCCATCAATTACATACGCTCGCCGCTGCCGATAAACGGGACGTTGTCCCTTTTGCCGGGGTCTAGGTCGCAGGAGATTGAGCGGATGCTGCCTCCGATGCTTCAAACGGCACGGCGGTTTAACCGCCTCTATGGTGGAAGGGCTGTCGTGGCCGGGATGAAAGACTGTTTCAACTATGACAAGTACCTGAGTGAGTATGTTTCCGACAACATAACTGTTTCTTTCGAGGATTCCCACAAGATCATTTATGAAAGCTCGCTGGTCCTCACGGCTTCCGGTACGGCGACACTGGAGACGGCCATAATCGGGCGGCCGATGGTAGTGATTTACAAGACCGGTTTTGTAACCTACCAAATTGCGCGTCGCCTGATCAAGCTTGACAAGATTGCCCTGGTCAACTTGGTTTTAGGTGAGAAGGTGGTGCCGGAGTTGATTCAGCACCGTGTGAAGCCTGAGTATATCGTGCCTGAGCTGACAAAATATCGTGAGGACGGCCGGTATCTGCAGCACGTGAAAACGAAGCTCGGCAGAGCAGCCGACCTATTGGGAGGCACCGGCGCTTCGGAACGGGCCGCCCGGCTCATCGCCGACCATCTAAGATGGGCTTAGCACTAAGATACTTCTGGTACCGTAGAGACGAAATGATCATTCTTGGACTTTTTTGCGATGTAGATCAAAACCCTTGTGATTTTGACAACCCTGGGGCTGCTATAATACAGCGAAAAAATCACTGCGAGGAATCTGGGTGCCCCACCCCGCCAGTGGCTTGCGGTGGGATGATTAATTTGATTCCGTGTTTTCCCAGAAAACCCACCTCAAGGGGTGGGCCACCCAGCCCTCAAACTCATCCAAACGTACTTGACTTATCATGCTGCTGTACAGGATAATCACATTTCTCGTCTACTGCGTTCTCTATCCAGTAGGCAGAATGAAAGCCACTCGTGGCCGAGGCAACGAGTTGTGGCGGGGGAGACTGGGTCTGATTAGCCCGCTCGGGCCAAGGGACGTCTGGATGCACGCTGCCTCCGTAGGGGAAGTCAAGGTTCTCGGCTACTTGATTGACTACCTGAGAAAGCAGGACGCAACGTTGAGAATACACGTGACCGTTATGACACGGGCTGGCTTCAAAACGGCAACCGACCAACTGGGCGACAAAGGTGACAGTGTCACTCTTTCTTACTTCCCTCTGGATGCTCCTCCTGCTATCAGACGCTCTCTTGACTTGATAAATCCAGCCTTGCTGGTGATTGCCGAAACAGAAATCTGGCCCAACCTGATCAGTCAGGCGGCTCAAAGAAATATCCCTATTGTGCTGGTCAATGGCCGCATGTCGGAAAAGGCTTTCAGGATGTACCGATACGTCAGGTCATTTACGAAAAAGCTGCTGGCCCTGTATGACCGGTTCTTTTTCAAGACGGAAGGCGACTTTGAACGATACCGGCACTTTGGTGTGACACCGGGGAATTCGGTGGTGGTTGGCGACATGAAATTCGACGCCCCTTTGCTGCCGCGTTCGGAAGGGCGGCGCAGCGAAATGCGGGCACGCGCCGACGTTTCAGGCGATAGTTTTCTGCTGGTGGCAGGCTCCACCCGCCCCGGCGAAGAGGCCATTCTTGCCAACCTCTTTCGCGCCGTTCACGCCAAACACAAAAACTTCCGAATGATTATTGCCCCTCGCCATGTGGAGAGGGTTGACGAGGTCAAAGCACTGTTGGAGGAAAAAGGGTTGGCATACAATCTTTACGGTGACGCTTCCACGGCCAACGGCATTATCTTGGTCGATAGAATGGGCTTTTTGAATGATCTCTACATGGTTGCCGATTTGGCCTTTGTCGGTGGGACACTGGTCGATATCGGTGGTCACAATATACTGGAGCCGGTCTGGGCCGGTACACCGGTGATCTTCGGACCGTATCTGAGCAACGTCTCGGAGGCAGCCGACTACATACTGGCAAACAGCTATGGAGCGAAAGTTGCATCCGAAAGCGATCTGGTGGGGCTTCTTCAACAAGTCATCGCCGGCGAGCTCTCTTTCGCCGTGAAAACGGAAAACGATCTCTGCAACTCCCCAACGGCAATGGTAGGGGATTACATTCTCAAGAGATTGAGACGTGCTTGAAAGAATCTGGAAGAAGATCCTCCGGCGCAAGCCTTATTCGCTCTGGGTGTTTCCGGCTATCCTTTTGTGGGTCTGCTCTCTTGGTTATCGTTTGCTCTTCAGGATTCACCGGTCAAGAGCGGCACCAGCTATTCGGCTGGAAGTTCCCGTCATGTCAGTGGGGAATATCACGGTCGGCGGGACCGGAAAAACGCCGCTAGTCGAACTCCTGACGCGATCCTTTTTAGATGAAGGATTTCGGGTGGGAATTGTTTCCTCCGGTTACGGCCGACCTTCCGAGGTCTCATTCATGGACCCCGGCTACAAAGTGCAAAAGCGGCCGGCCGATGAGACCGGCGACGAAGTGCAGCTTCTGGCTGTGCTTCTGCCGGAAGCCATCTTCTCGGTGGACCGGTCAAAGTCGGCTGCGGCCCAGTGCCTGGCCGATTCCGGCAGTGTTGATTTGGTAATCGTCGACGATGGTTTTCAGCACTTCGGTCTCGCGCGAGAGCTGGACATCGTGACCTACGATGCGGCTATCAGCCGCAGGATGCTCAAGTCGTTTCCGTACGGCGTATTGCGAGAGCCACTGTCGGCACTGAAGCGTGCAGATGTGATCATAATCACCCGCTCCAATTTTGCGCGCGACCGGGGGCTGCTGCAAAGGAAATTGAAACAAATAAATCCCGACGCCGCCTTTTATTATGCTCCTTTTATAATCGACGAGCTGGTTGGTTATGACCGCCGGCTGCCGGTGAAGTACCTTGAGGACAAGTCGGTCTTTTTGTTTGCAGGAGTGGGCAATTTTGGTCCGTTGCGAAGGCAGGTGGCGGCCCTCTCAGGTGACCTTGACTACGCCCTGGAGCTGTCAGACCATCAGCGGTACGACGGGCGACTGCTTTCAAGAATCAAGTCGCTGGCAAACAGGTTCGACTCGGACGTGATTGTCACAACCGGCAAGGACTGGTTTAAGCTGGGCGGCTTTGATTTTGGGCGGGAAATCTATTATCTTAATCAGTCAATAGACCTTGATCCGGGTGAAGAGAAATTGGTTGCTCATTTGCACAATAAACTCGGCCTTAAAAGGCGGTGACACTGATGGAACGGCGGTATGATTTTCTGGTTATCGGCAGCGGCATTGCCGGGCTTTTTTACGCCCTCGAAGTGGCTGCCAGGAATCCGGACGCGAAACTGGCCATTGTGACCAAAAAGGGAGAGGAGGATACCAACACCAATCGGGCGCAGGGTGGCATTGCCGCCGTATTGGGCCAAGCTGACTCAGTTGAAGCGCATGTTAATGATACCTTGAAGGCCGGCCATGGTCTGTCCCACCGGGACGTGGTTGAGCGGGTGGTGGAAAGTGGACCTTCGGTAATCGAAGAGCTGATTGCCTATGGCGTGAAGTTTACCCGGGTGGATGGGCGGTTCGACTTGGGCCGCGAGGGGGGGCATTCGGCCAGTCGAGTGGTGCATGCCGCCGATCTGACCGGCCGTGAGATTGAACGCGCCCTGGTGACAGCCTGTCACGAAAAACCAGGCCAGATTGATATCTACCAAGATCATATAGTCCTCGACCTCATTACCTACCCTGCCGACGGCCGGGAAGTATGCGCCGGGGCCTTTGTATTTTCCGAACAGGGACGCTCCTTTGACGCCTTTTATGCTCCTGTCACCATGCTGTCGACCGGCGGCCTCGGACAGGTGTATTTTCATACCACCAACCCAAAAATAGCCACCGGTGACGGTGTAGCTATGGCCTATCGGGCGGGTGTGTCGGTGGCCAATCTCGAATTCGTCCAGTTTCATCCCACGACGCTGTATAACCCCGGCCGGTGGCCCTTTCTGATTTCTGAGGCCGTTCGCGGCGAGGGAGGCATACTGAAAACGGTCGACGGCCGGCGTGTCATGGAAGATACCCACCCATTAAAAGACCTCGCCCCGCGCGACATCGTGGCCAGGGCAATTGACAAGGCGTTAAAGGAAAGCGGCGAGGAGTATGTTCTTCTTGATGTCAGTCATGTGGACGGCGAGCGTATTAAGCAGCGGTTCCCTAACATTTACAGGGAGTGCCTGCGTCGCGGCTTTGATATTACCCAGCGCTCAATTCCCGTGGTGCCCTCGGCCCACTACGCCTGCGGGGGGGTGCTGTCGACGATCGAAGGCGAGACTGAACTTCCCGGTCTGTTTGTGGCCGGTGAGGTGGCGATGACCGGTATGCACGGCGCTAACCGGCTGGCGTCAAACTCCCTGCTGGAGGCAGTTGTGATGGCCAAGTATGCCGCCGACAAGTCGACCGAGTATTTCAGGCAGGTGGGCTTGCCAGAGGTGATTCCGGTCGATAACTTGCTTTACTCGTCTCTGCATTACCCGCGCGAGAAAGTGCTTATCGCCCACGACCGGCGGCAGCTCCAGCGGGTAATGTCCGATTTTGTCGCCATTGTCAGAACCAAAGACCGTCTCAATCTTGCTTTAGAGAAAGTGCACCGCATAAAGGACGCCATTGAGCAGTATTACCTGGCTACCCCGGCGACCTACGGCGTGGTTGAGCTGCGCAACATGGCCACCGTGGCTGAGTTGATAATAAAGTCCGCGTTGATGAGACGTGAATCACGCGGGTTACACTATGTCGAAGATTACCCCGAAATGGATGACACTTACCTGAAAGATACTATCATCGAGGGGAAGTTGCGCCAGAGGAGTCAGAGTGGCCAGGCATCTTGAGATGGTCCTCATTCTCGATTTTGGCTCGCAGTACACCCAGTTGATTGCGCGGCGAGTGCGTGAGGCGCACGTTTACTGCGAAATCATTCCCTGCGATGCCGATTTGAGCCGCTATGCCGACCGGAATGTGGGCGGGTGCATCCTCTCCGGCGGGCCGTCCTCGCTTTCTGATCCCGGCGCTCCCCGTCTTGACCCTTCATTCTTCCAACTCAGCAAACCCATTTTGGGCATCTGTTACGGGATGCAGCTTCTGGCCGACCGCTTCGGAGGCAAACTGATCCGCTCCGATACCCGGGAATACGGCCGCGCGCACTTCACCGTTGCCGACGACCGAGGTTTGCTCTCCGGTATCCTGAAGCGCAGTCAGGTCTGGATGTCGCACGGCGACTCGATCATTGAAATGCCGGAAGGCTTTCATCTGATAGGTTCTACCGATTCGCTTGAAGTAGCGGCTATTGCCGACCATGACAGGAGAATATATGGCGTGCAGTTTCACCCGGAGGTGCATCATACCGAAGAGGGGAAAAGCATCCTTCACAATTTCCTGTTCGAGATTTGCGGGCTCAAGGGTGACTGGACAACCGAAGCCTTTATCGACAACGCCGTGCAAAAGATTCGGCAACAGGTGGGCGACAACCGAGTCATTTTAGGCATCTCCGGCGGCGTTGATTCTACCGTGGCGGCCATGCTTTTGCACAAGGCGATCGGCGATAACCTGCACGCCGTGTTTGTCAATACCGGTCTGCTGCGCAAAAACGAGTTCGAAGACGTGATCGCCAGGCTCCAGACGCTTAATATAAACCTGCATCCGGTCGACGCCTCCTCGCTCTTTCTGGAACGCCTGACCGGTGTCGTTGATCCGGAGCTGAAGCGCAAAATCATTGGCCGCACCTTTATCGATATCTTTGAAGACGAGGCCAAGCGGATCGGGCAAATCGATTTCCTCGCTCAGGGGACGCTCTACCCCGACGTGATCGAGTCGGTGTCATTCAAGGGGCCTTCGGCGACTATTAAATCACACCATAATGTCGGGGGGCTGAAAGATCGGATGAAGCTCAAGCTGGTGGAGCCGCTTCGTGAGCTGTTCAAGGATGAAGTGCGCGCTCTGGGGCAGACGCTCGGTTTGCCGGAGACGTTTATTCGCCGCCACCCCTTCCCCGGGCCGGGACTGGCGGTTCGCATTCTTGGCGAGGTCACGCGGGAGAGGTGTGATCTTCTGCGTGAAGTCGACGCTATTTTCATCGAAGAACTAAATAATAAGAGTATCTACGATACCATCTGGCAGGCGTTTGTGGTGCTTTTGCCGATCAAAGCGGTGGGGGTGATGGGGGACGAGCGCACCTACGAGCATGTCGTTTCCCTGCGGGCAGTAACCTCGGTTGACGGCATGACCGCCGACTGGGCGCGTATCGACCCCGAGATCTTGGCTGAGATTTCCAATCGTATTATCCGCACCGTCAAGGGAGTCAACCGGGTGGTCTATGACATCTCCTCCAAGCCGCCGGCGACAATCGAATGGGAGTGACAAGTCACTTTTGTCAGGATGGCTGCTGTCGGATCACTTTTCGAATGCAAGCGGTTACGGCGTGGCTTGTAGACGGTCATTGTGTACCGGGATAATGAAGTAGGTCGGGTTCCGAATCCGCCAAAGGCGGATGAAAAACCCGACAATTGCTTAGCGGAGAATGTTCGATAGAAAGGGCAGATGTGGACATCTGCCGCTCACGGAGTGAAAACGCTGCGAATGCTTCTCTGGTCGGTCATAGTTGTCGCAGGGGTCTTGTTGTTAATCTGTGTGGCGCTGTATTTCTATCAGACAAAGCTGGTCTTCTACCCCACCCGCAAGTTTGCTATAACGCCGAGCCAGCTCCAACTACCATACGAGGACGTATATATCAACGTAACAACAAAGGAACGAATACACGGCTGGTACTTTCCGGCAAGCAATCCGGATAGCATCAAGGACGGGCGTGTGGTGCTGTTTTGCCACGGAAACGCCGGCAATATCTCCCATCGGCTGGAGACGGCTGAGTTGATTTTACACCTGGGGGCAAGCATCCTACTATTTGACTACCGCGGATACGGAAAGTCGGACGGTTCCGCATCAGAGGAGAACGTTTACACCGACGCCAAGGCCTGCTATAACTGGCTGGTGGAGCAAAAGGGAGTGAACCCCGAACAGATCATCTTCTTTGGCCGTTCGCTGGGGGGAGCGGTGGCGATTGAGCTGGCCCGGCGGGTCAAATGCAGTGGACTGGTTGTTGAGTCCTGCTTCACATCTGCTGAGGAAATGGGGAAACGGATGTTTCCCTTATTCCCTATTAAGTACCTGCTGCGATACAAGTTTGACTCAATTAGAAAGATCGGCTCTGTGAACTGCCCCCTGCTGGTGACGCATTCGCCCGATGATGAGATTATCCCCTTCGAGATGGGCCGTCAGCTTTTCGCCGCCGCCAACGAACCAAAGCGGTTTGTCACTTTACGCGGCGGGCACAATGAACGGGAATACCTTGCCGACACTGCCTACACATGCGTCCTGAGTGATCTCATGCACGGCCGCCTAAGCCCTTCCAGATAGTAATCTGACAGGCTGCTGAAAAAGGTGATTTCCGTGGTTGGCGTATATCCTCATGCTCCGACTTCATCTGAGACATGGCGTCCGCCTAAGGCGGACTGGCAGGCCTTCTTGGAGAACCTGAAAGTTCGCGGGCTTACCGGAAGTAATTTCAAGCTGATGGTGATAGATGGTGGCACCGGATTGTGGGCTGCCATATTGTGATCTACGCTATGCCTTCTACAGTGTTCATGTCCTCAGATCGTCCTCGGAGTTCTACGGTTGTGTAATTGAAAATTTCTTCAGTAGAGGCTTTTCCATAGACGGTTACGCTATGAATCCGC
>Ga0209979_1001029_pt1 | contig 32867 bp, 31 predicted proteins | sample AnhtaG_FD_183114 | JGI IMG/M metagenome (GOLD analysis project Ga0209979, IMG submission 183114) | Deep subsurface microbial communities from Anholt, Denmark to uncover new lineages of life (NeLLi) - Anholt_01485 metaG (SPAdes) (version 2) | ecosystem: Environmental > Aquatic > Marine > Oceanic... | reverse complement strand
TGCCTCCGCAGCTCGATGCGCACGGCGTTGGTGCGGTCCATGCACTCCAGCTCTAGGCTGTCGCCGCCGCCCCACTCGGGGGGGAAGCCGCCGCCGAACTGGAGCATGACGATCCAGGGGAAGACATCGTGGTACATGAAGCCGCACATTCCGCCGGTGTCGTGGGCGCTCACCTCGAACTGATCGCCCGTCTTGTGGCCCCAGTTACAGGTCCCCTTAACCGACTTGATGGTGGCGACGACTCGATGCCCGACGCGGGGCCGCTCTGGCTCCTGGGTCATGGGCTGCCTCCTTGCTGTGCTTCGGGAGCAGCGTAACTTGGGGCAGGGGAGGTGTCAACAGAAGGGGGCGGGGCTACGCCTGCTCGAAGGTGAGGGGGTGGAGCGAGATGGTGGTGTCCTTGTGCTTCCGCTCCTTCGGCGTCGCTCACAGTATACTACGCCCCGAGCCCTTCATTAGGATGGCCAGCTTGTTAGCTTCGGAATCCCACTCTACGCATCTCTCCCTTAGCGCCTGCTCAACCTCTCCCCGCCGTTGCAGACGCTCGCACCAAGGCGTGATGCCCCTCCGCAAGGATTCGAGCGCCTCTTCCGCGTCTGTTCCATGTCCCGCAAGCGTAAGCTCTGGACACCGTGCCTCAAGACTAATCTTGATCTGCGCCAGCGCGGCACTGACATACACCTTCATGCTGAGGCCCCCAATCTAGCACCGAATCTCTAGGCACCAGTAGAGACGACCGGGCTGAACCCCGGCAAATCACATACCCAAAAACCTTCCAAAGAAAAGTGTTGACAGCGGTGGCTTAATAAGGGTACCATCTAGGGGACTGGACGAACGCTGAATCAGGAGGTACCTTATGAGTGTGGCCGAGATTGGCCGGAGGCGACGCCCGTATGCTGCAACGGCAAACGTGGTTGCGGTACTGAACCGTGTGCGGACGCGCAATCTGCCGGAGATAGTAGACAACGGGTTTCTTCGGATCGCTGGGATACCGGAAGTAGTCCTAAGCCGGGTTAGCGAGGCGCTTGTGTTTCTGAACTTCATCGACGAGGATGGCAGCCCAACGGACAGGCTGAGAGCGCTCGCGGCCGCGCCAGACTACCAGGCCATTCTGGGGGATGCGGTGCGCGAGGCATACCGCGACGACTTCGCCAACGTGGATCCGGCGAAGGACACCCAGGCCAGCATCATCACGGCATTCCAGCAATACGAGCCACGATCGCAGACTAGCCGAATGGTCATGTTGTTCCTGGGGCTATGCCGGGAGTCTCGCATTTCAGTCAAGGATGCGCCACGGGACCGGAAGATGCAGCCCGCATCTCGTCGACGAGAGGGCGAAAGGAAGCACGCTATCCATGATCGCGGCGGTATTGGGAGGCGACAGGCAGAGGTGCCGACAGCAGGGCACCTGTTTGGCGTCACAGAAGACGACATCGCTGCCCTAAACGAGAGTGAGTTCAACGAAGTCTGGGCTGCGCTTGGGAAGGTCGTGCGTGCCAAAGCACGTGCCAAGCAGCGCCTAGTTGAGGCCCCAGGCACCGAGGATGATGCTCGGGGCGAGGAAGAATGAGAGGCTCAGTCCTAGCCCGGCCGTAGAGGTGGCCGTTGGGAAATACAGAGGGCGTTGGGGGCCTCTATTGCCTTGCCGGCCCAACCCCCAACGCCCGGAAAGGATGGCACGGATGCCTTTCAGCGTCCTTGGGGCAGCGAGGCTGGGAGATATCACCTCTCAGCTAACCCTGCCCCTGCTCATAATAGCGAGCCCCTTCGGGGGCTAGCAACTGCCAAACGTCCCGTTATTCTGAACCATCGGTTGCCTATGTGCAACCGGGAAAGGATCGCCAAATGGCATTCCCAGAGTGCGTGAAGGATGATGCATACAAGCGCTCAGGCGGTCAGTGTGAGTGCGCTCGCCAACACACGGGCGCGACAGATGCCCCGCACCATGGTGGGCGGTGTCCCACAAAGGTCACACGCCATGGGGCAGAGTATCATCACCTGGTATCTGAGGAGGCTGGCGGCAGCGACACGCTAAGCAATTGCCAGGTGCTCTGCGTTACCTGCCATCGCCTGGTGCACTCGTAAGAGCGCTTCGGCCAGTACAGGCACATAGTCTAGGCGCACCAACAACTGGCCAATCGGCTCCTTGGCACCCGCCAACCATTCGGCGCGTAGTCTGTAATCGCAGCAGGAATCAAGGCGGGTGCCAAGGGTGACCGAAAGCTCTTGCAGAAATGCTAGGAACTCTCCTGCCGTCCCTCGGAATCGGAAATACGTGTAAGCAAGTTGATCCCCGTAGCCCTGGCAGCTGTCCACTGTCTCCACCCTCTCAAATTCATTTAGGGCGGTGATGAGTGGCGCTATCCCTTCGTCCACAAAAGCATTGACTTTGACTTGAACCTCTCGGTGCATCTTAGAGCCTAAGGTGTGTCAGCTATATAACCGCCATGAAGGGAGTGCTGGCCTAGTCCTCCCAGACGGCGGGGAGGGCGCCGACGCCTGCACGGATGACGAGGCCGCGCAGGGCGGGGTCGTCCGGCGCCTTCTGGTCGTCTTCCTTGGGTTCGGGCGGCGGCTTGGGAAGCCTCAGTATCCTCAGCGGGAGCTTCATACAGGTTCTCCTCTCAGGTGAATACCGCGGCCACCACGGCGTCTCGAGGGTTCGAGGCATCGAAGAAGATGACGGCGCAGCGGCGACCGGCCACCATCTCCGCCGAGGGGATGTTGCGGGCTACGGGCAGGTTGCTGAGCCAGACGGCCAGGCTGCCGGTGAGCTGCACGGTGGCGGTGTAGCTGCCGGCGTCGAAGGCCTTGACGATGCCGCTCCGGATGGTCATGGGGCATCCCTCGCTAGGTCTCTGGTGCTCACTAGGGGGCTCCCAGGCGCAGGGCCATCTCGTAGGCGGGACGGGGGCCGCAGCGGTCGTAGCGCATGGCCATGCCGAGCACCCGCCGAGCGACCGCCGAGAGGCCAGCCCCGGCGTCGGTCACGCTGACCACGTCGTAGAGCTCCTGGCCGCAGTTCATGGGGACCAGCAGCTCCCCTTCGTATGACTCGATCTCCACCGCCCGGAACTCCGCGGCGGCGCGCTCCTGGGCGCGGGCTACCGTGGTCAGATTGAGGTCGTGCGCCTGGCGCAGGCGGTCGTACTCGTCGGCGAGGGCGTCCCAGCGGAAGTCCTCCACCATGAGGCCCTGCCCGAAGACCTGGACCCGGTTGACCGCGAGCCCGGGCGAGCCATAGCGGCCGCGCAGGATGGCGTGGTCGGTGCCATAGGCGTAGTCGGCGCTCTGGTCGGCCAGCGGCTCGAAGATGTAGACGTATTCACCAGCGACGCGCAGGACGTCCGGCACCATGGCCAGGAGGCGTCGGACCGCGGTGAGCCCGCTCTCGCCGGGGTGGATGGTGAAGCTGGGCTGCTGGCCCGTCAGGGCGGAGCTACTGCCCAGGCTGGAGAACTCCAGCCCTGCCCGGCCGAAGATGAAGCGGAGGATCTGAAAGATGTTCTGCTGGCCAGCCGCCCAGGTGTATTGCCGGCGGGACCGCCATCCCTCCACCAGGGACCAGGCGTCGCTGGCGTGGAGGGTGAAGGTGGCGGAGGCGCCGCCGGTGTGATGGGTCCAGCCGTCGAGCCAGTAGAGGGGTCCCGCCGAGACCTCCTGCCCGGCGGTGGTGGCATAGCCCGGACTGAGCGCGACCTGAGAGCCGTATCGGATGGCGGTCAGCTCGCTGCTGCCGAGGTCGGAGAAGCGGCCGTGGTCGTTGCGCAGGACGACCTTCAGGCGGCCCCGCAGAGACTCGCTCTCGGCCCCCACCTCCAGGACGTCGGCGGTGAGGTCCAGGGGCGGGGCGCTCAGGGAGGCCCGCCAGACGCCCGAGGGCGTGGCTAGCCAGGCCCAGGTGGAGTCGTGGGCCAGGGCCATTCCGTACTGGCTGGACAGGTCGAAGGGGACGGGCTCGCGCCAGGCCTCCGCGACGAAGTCCTGACTCGCGGGAAAGTAGGACCAGAGCGGCCGCGAGTAGGCCTGGGTCCCCGTGTACTCCTCCACGAAGAACAGGCGGAAGGTATCGGGTCGGTCCAGGAAGGGCGCGCGAAAGCTCACGCCCGAGCCCACGTCTGCGGCGGCAACCTCCTTGAGCGAGGACCAGACGCCGACGGGCTGGTTCAGGCCGTCGCCGTAGATGGTGGTCCAGAGCTTGGCGTCGCCGTCCGCGTTGGTGCCGGCGGCAGCCACGTTGAAGTCGCCGTAGTAGACGCAGGCCAGGCCGGCGATGGTAGCAGCGCTGTTGGTCCAGGGGGCGGGGTCACCCCAGGTGCCGCCGCTGCGCTTGACAGCGTAGACGGTGCCCCCTACCGAGTAGAGGAGGAGGGCGGTGCCGTCGCTCTTGAGGGCAGCGGCCAGCCAGCCCACGGCGCCCGCGGCGGTGGCCACGGTGACCGGCGAACCCAGGGTGGCACCGTAGTCCTGACTTTCGCGCACCCTGATGGTCACGCCGTCGGTGTCGACATAGAACAGGAGGACGGTGGAGCCCCGGCTGGCCAGGGCCACGTCGGCCTGGGCCACGCTCCCCAGGGAGGTCCAGGAGGAGAAGTCGCTGCCGGGGCCGGGGCCCGCCACCCGTTGGTAGTAGAGGGTCCCCGAGGCCACTCGCGCCCGCACCAGGGAGGCATCGCCGGGCACGGTAAGGGCGTGATAGGTGTCCGGTTCGCTGCCGGTGTACAGGCGCTCCCAGCGGAGGCGCACGATGTTGCCGATGCGTTCTCTCACCTGCACGCGGACGAAGGGGGAGCCGCTGGCGCTCTTCTGGGCGGCCAGGAGGGTGCTGGTGAGGCTTCGCATGGTGGAGCTCAGGGCTGCCAGTCGGTGGCGCCGAACTCAGCGGGGCCCGCGGGGGTGTAGAGACGGCGGGCGCGCAAGGCCCCGCGACGGCCGTGCTCGGCGAGGGCGCGGGCGAAGGCGGCGAGGCGCTCCTGTCCCCACACGAGGTAGTTGCGCCAGGTTTCGTCGCCACCGACGTTGACGCGATTGGTGGCGAAGCTGGCCCACTCCAGGGCGGCGTAGGCGCCGGCGCCGGTGGCTACCAGGTCCTCCAGGGCTTCGGGGATGGTGGAGGTGGTGACGTCCAGGGTGTGCAGGCGACCGTAGTAGATATCGACGTCGGTAGCGGAGAGAGGCGGCGAGTCGACCAGCAAGGTGAGGGTGTCTCCCCACACCGAGAAGGCTACGTAGGAGGGCGGGTACTTCGCCAGGGGGTACTCGACGGCCTCGACGACCACGCGGTCGGTCAGGGTGGCCAGGGAGAGGTCGCGGCTGTTGGCCGTGGTACTGAGGGTGGCCTTGGCCTCCCTGGGCACGGCCAGGCTGAGCTCCTTCACCGCGCGGGCGATGTGGCGGTCCAGCTCATCATCGGTCCAGCGGTAGTTGGCGGCGTCCTCGTCGTGGAGGTCACGGCGGACCAGGGTTCGCATATCCGAAAGGTTCATGGCATAGCCTCATGCTCCAGGATTCGCGCCAGGGCCTGGAGGCCCCCAGCCACCTCGGGCAGGGTGAGTTCGGTAGTGGGCCGCGCTAGAAGCTGGCGCAGGACCCTGCGATCATCGGACAGGGCCCACTCGGGGTCAGGTATGTGGGCAGCTACAACCTGGACGATGGCCCGGCGCTCGTCTGCGGTCAGCAGGGCGTCATCCAGGTGCAGGGTGAGGAGGGTATCGCCGCTGGCATCCAGGGGCCCTCGGGCGCTGAGGCCGGCCAGGGGCGGCAAGCCGGGGAGGGCGCGGAGCTCGGCGTCCAGTTGGTCGAGTCGAAGTTCCTTTCTGGCGGTCAGTTCCATGGCGTTCCCCTAGAGCAGCTCCTCCACGGTGAAGATAATGGGGGCGAAGTTCGCCCCGGCATACAGGTAGGCGACGCCGGAGTCCACCCTCCACTGGGGCCGGAAGGTGTGAGAGCCAGATGCTACCTGGACCTCCCACACCACCTGGAAGCCATGGACGATCGCGCCGGCGCCCGCGTCGTTGTAGAGGCCCCAGATGTTGCCGCTGCCCACGCGGGTGCCGTCGATGGCGAAATCGAAGTAGATAGAGGCCGCTCCGGTGTGGGCGACGTTTCCCTGGAGGGTGAGGCGGACCCAGCTGGCCTCTGTGGTCATGGTGATGGAGATTACGGCGCTGATGTCCACCCACGTCGTGCTGGCGGTGCTGTACAGGAAGTTCGAGACGACGCGGTCGATCTGGTGACCGCCTCCACCAGCGGCCAGCTCGGCCAGGGTCTTGGTGCCGGTGACGGCGTCGGTCAGGGTGAGGTTGTTGGAGGCGTCCCTGTCCAGGTAGGTGCTGGCACCGTCCAGCTCGAGGCGGGGGGCGCGGGCGACCGCGCCGGGGCCGACCCTGAAGGTATCGCCGCCCGCGTCCACGCGGAGGCCCTCGCCGGAGCCCGCCTGGGTGATGTGGAGAGCGGGGTCCACATCGTCGGCCTGGATCTGGCGGAGCCAGCGGTTGATGACGCCGTTGAGGGTATCGATGGCGGCGGCGATCTCGCCGGCCAGCCTGAGGCGTGTCATGGGTTCTCTCCTAGCTCACGGTGGCGTAGACGGACAGGGAGAGGCTGGTGGCGGTGGCCGAGACCAGCTTGAGGAAGACGGTGCCGCCCCGCACCTCGGCTTCGAGGGCGGGGACGGGGTTAGCCTGGAGCTCGGCCTCTGTGAACTCCCTCTCGGCGCCGCGGAAGTACTTCCCGGCGGCGGAGTTCCAGTGGAGGAGCTGGACCTTGAGGGCGGTGAGGCCGGTGCTGCCGGTAGTGTCGACGTCGAAGCGGACGCGGCGATAGCCTGCCGCGCTGACCCCCTCGGAGGGGGAGGTGGGGTCGGCGGCGTCGGGGGCAGTGAGGGCGTCGCGGTGGAGGATAGCGGCGGCCTCCTCGTAGACGGGGCCTTTGGGCACGCCCCTGGTGTCGATGCGGACGTCAACCATGAGTGGGGTCCTCCTGTCGTGTGGGGCGATGGTAGAAGATATGTTCTGAAAGGTGCAAGAGGGAGGTGACACCGGGGGGGAGAGGGAGAAGGCTGGAACTTGTGCCCGAAGGGAAACAGGGAAGTGCCCAAGCCAATCAGCTATTGACGAACACTTGAAGTCGGCGGATTTTATTAAAGAATTGGTGGCGATTCTTTAATAAGGACGGCGTTCAAAGGTCTTGTTCAATTGTCCGGAGCAGTTCTTCGGCGAAGAAGATGCGCCCGCGTCGGCGCGGCAGCGCCCTTCGGCGGGACGCGCAGGACGGCGAAGCGTAGTATAATACGGAGCGTCGTGGCGGGCGCTGTCATTCCCTAGCGAGTCGCTGTCGAGCCTAGGCAATCTTGCCTCCGGAGGGGATCCTCATGAGCATCCACGAGAGTAGCGTCAACTACCAGAACCTGATCCGTGACTTGGCGGAAATGTACCCCTTCGAGGTAGCTGAAGTAGTAGTTGTGGAACTGGTTGCAAACTCACTGGATGCCGATGCTACCCGTATCTCGATTGACTTTGACCCTGAGGCTAGGACTCTTGTCGTTACGGACAACGGCAAGGGTATGAACGCCCTCGAGTTTGAGGAGTATCACGACTTTGCAGCGGGTCTCAAGAAGCGAGGAATGGGCATAGGCTTTGCCGGTGTGGGCGCAAAGGTTAGCTTCAATATCGCCAATAGAGTTATGACCGAGACGCGCAGCGAGTCCTTTTCCGGGGGCTCGAACTGGTATCTGCAATCACGAAAGAAGCTCATCTGGGAGGACCTTGAACCTACGCACCTGGACGGATACGGCACGAGAGTAGCGGTGACCTTCGGGCCTCACGCGATGCTTCCATATGCTTCTGTCCAAGACCTGGTCAGCCTGATACGCCGACACTACCTTCCCCTCACGGATACGGAGTTCCTCGACCTGTACGGGCGCATGCGAATCTACTCGAGTGATCTGAGGTTCGTGGTCAATGGCGAAGTCCTGAGACCTGGCAAAGTCGCGGCGGACTTCGGTCTGAGCGACGTCAGGACGTTCTTCCCTAGCAAGTCGGGTAAGAGGGTGGGCTACGGCGTCCTGGGTCTGGCTGACTCAGAGTACCCTCTGGGGCCTGATGTTTGCGGGATGCTGCTTTGTGCGCGCGGAAAAGTTGTGAAGGCGGATCTCTTCAATCAGTTCCCGGGAAGTCTTGGACCGCGCATAATCGGGCTTGCCGAGGTTCCGGAATTCGTACACTTCCTGACCACTGCCAAGACAGACTTCATACGCAGATGGAAGCACCGGGAATTCGAGAGACTATATGGCCCCATCAGAGAGGAGTTCAAAGCTTGGCTAGGCGAGCTCGGGGTTCAGCCGGCGGAGATCGCCGGTACCGACGAGGCGACAAAGCTGGAAAGGGAACTCCGGAGAATTGTGGATGATGTGCCGGAGATCGGAGAGTTCTTCGGATTCTGGACCAGAAAGGCCGTCCTTCAGAGAAGCGACGGCGGTGCCATCATCGCGGCTGTCCATGAAGGAGCCGATGCGACAATCCCTATCGGCGTAGGCAGCGGGGGACAGGGTCCGGGACCGGTCGCCGAAGGGGATGAACCAGGCGAGGCGCTGCTTGAGGATCAAGAAGCCGGAACAGTAAGGGCGACGCCGATCAGCCGGACAGCCCGGCGGGGACCCAGAATCAGTTTTGCTGAGGCACCCGACAGACTGGATCTGGCTTGGGTTGACGGCAACAATGTGGTCATCAACAGCGGCCATCCCTCCTATGGGAAAGCGCGTTCCGACAGCACTGCGCGAAGGCACCACTGTCTCTTCGCTATAGGGAGCGCCATACAGCGATTCATGGCCAGCGCCGACAGCGCCCCGGACCTGATGTTCCTAGACAGAATGATGGCAGCGTGGGGGAAGAAGTGACTTCTGACAGACTAGCCTTTGTCGCCTTCGAGCCGCAAGACGGGCAATTCGTGGCTTCCCTGTCGATGGAAGGGCTTGTCTCAAGCGAAGGAGATCCCGAGCCTGTGCTCCGAGAAGCCGCTAGGGTCTATGAACGTTCTATAGAAGGAATGCGCTCTCTAATGGCGGAGATGCGGGAGAGCCGAGCTGATCGCAGGCCCATACCCGCCCGGAAGATCTGGCAGCTAGGGAACGCGATACTCACGCTGAGGGATGGTCTGGCAGAGCTTTCGCTCCAGCTTGACGGCGTCTACAGGCACCTTGTCCGTGACCTCGGCGTGAAGACCAAGTGGCTGGAAAAGGTGGTCATCTTCCGACGGTATATCCCCGCCCACGACGCAATCCCTGAGTCCCTGAACTGGGGCCGTTGCGAGAAGGGCACGCGCCGAATCGCGGAGAGACTGTCCAGGGGGCTGCCGCTAGCCTAGACTACGCCGATTGGCTAGACCTGGGCCCGCACCACACCCTGATGACGAAACCGGCTTCAGGGTAGGCCACGATCATGGCTCAAGAGGAGCGATCAGAGCTCGTTCGACAGGCAACCGCAGCCATCAGTTCAGCCGATACCGCGGATGACCTACGGCAGGTCTGGGGGAGATTCTACCCGCTTCTCGGCCATCGGGCGCTCGGACGTCTCCTGCTGCGTACGGGTTTTGAGAAGGCAGCCGACTCCCGAGAGGATACGGGCGGCCAAGCCGAGCCGGTTGATCCCCACGCCATCTCCATGGAGATTGAGCGGCACGTTTCCCCACCCAGGGCTTTCACCATCGAAGGCTTGGCTGACTTCATGGAGCCAGACATGGAGCGAGAGTCGCTTCGTCGCGTGTTGTCGGACCATGACGAGCTTGTTTCGCTCGGCCCCGACCAGTCAGGGGACATCTATTTCGTCCCCAAGCGCGCCCTCTTCGGATGGTTCAGATCCTTGAGCTTCAGGCTGGCTCGAGTGCGCCAGGCAAGACTGTCCGAACGACAACTCGCATTGGCCATGAGTTCCCTCCGCGCCCGTGGCCGGTGGAATACCACGCCAGCACGGGCTATCGAGTTCGGACAACGCTTTGGCTTCTGTGCACCTGGCTGGGCACCGCGAGAATACGTGTTTCCAATCTCGAAGGTCCTTTCACACCTCCCCGCTCGGTCAGCGGAACGCGCTTTGAGCATCCTTGAGGCTCTTCTGGGCGCGAAGATGGACGCGGTGCCTCTCGATGCTATCCTCAAGGCGGCCAAGGAAGCCGTATCGGACCTACCTCCCAGACAAGCCCGCGTATTGCAGGCTAGGGCGGGCCTTCAGAGGCGAAGGATGACGCTTCAGGCGATTGGTGCCGCTCTCGGCCTTACGAGACAGCGTGTACGCCAGCTGCAAGAGAAGGCGTGGGAGCGGATTCAGCATCCTTCACGGCAAGTGAGTCTTATTGTGGCATTGCTGGGCTATGTAATGCACAGACAGGGCAGCCTCATAGCCACCACTCCATCGCCAGCCATGCGCTTCCTCAGATTCGTGTGCGCATGCACCGGAGTGCCACACCTAGAGCTGCGCCGGGACGGGCTGACCTTACTGGGCGCGTCGCGTCAAGATGCTGAGGCGCTGGATTCTGTGTGGTCCTTTCCTGACGCGATGGACGTAGAGACACTGGCGTCTCGCTTGGACTCGGAAAGCGGCCTCTGTCTCAAGGGTACTGACCTGATTGCAGTCGGTGAGGCGATAGGCCGAGCTCGTCGGAAGCGCCTCAACAAGGCGCAGAAGGTATACTTGGCTTTGCGTGAGATTGGCAGCCCAGCCCACTACTCAACGGTAGCGGAAGAGTACAACCGATTGTTCCCTCATGACCCATCGACCGAGCGCAGCATCCACGCAGTGCTTGGCCGGGAAGAATACGGAGTCGTTTGGATCGGCGTTCGCGGCACCTTTGCACTCGACGAATGGGGCTACGAGCATCCGTCAAAGGGCCTATTCGAGGCCGTGACCGAAATAGTCACGAACAGATACAACGCTACCACTAGACCCGTTCCATTTGCCGTCATCGCAGGAGAGATCGGCAAGTATCGACGCGTCGTGAAACTATCTAGCGTGACAATTGCGGCGCACTGTAATCCCAGCCTGAAGCGTGTGGCCGCCGATTCATTCATCCCAAGGCCACCTGGTGATGAATACCAAGAGGAAATCGCGGCAGACGAGCTCGACAGAATCCTGCGGGAGTTCGAGTCGCGCAGTGGCGATTGATAGAGCAGTATGCTGAGGTGGCTGTTTCCAGCCAGAGTCGCCGGCGGCAGAGGAGCCGGGCCGGGTCGGAGGTGGCCATGGAGAGCTGGACGCATCGCTTTGCGGAGACCAACGGCATCCGCGTGCATTATGTCGAGCAGGGGGAGGGCTTCCCGGTGCTGCTCTGCCACGGCTTCCCGGAGCTGTGGTACTCGTGGCGCCACCAGATACCGGCGCTGGCGGCTGCCGGCTTTCGGGCCATCGCGCCCGACCTGCGCGGCTACGGCGAGAGCGACAAGCCGGAGAATCTGGAGGACTACGATATCCACCACCTCGTGGGCGACCTGGTGGGCCTACTGGATGGGCTGGGCATCGAGCGGGCGGCCATCGTCGGGCACGACTGGGGCGGGATCATCGTGTGGTCGATGGCGCTCATGCAGCCGGAACGGGTGGAGCGGGTCATCTCCCTCAACACCCCATTCATGCCCCACACGGACATCCCGCCGACGGAGGTCTTCCGGCGGGTGCCGGACGGCCGATTCAACTACATCCTATACTTCCAGGAGCCGGGGAGAGCGGAGCGCGACATCGAGCCTAACCTCGAGGCCTGGCTGGAGAACACGATGCGCGGGCTCGCGGTCAGGCGGGACTTCTTCTCGCCGGAGGACCTGCGGGTCTTCGTCGAGGCGTTCCGTAAGGGTGGGCTAAGCGGCCCCATCAACTACTACCGCAACCTCGACCGCAACTGGGAGACGACCCCGCACCTCGCCGGCCGCCAGGTGCTCTGCCCCGCCCTCATGATCTCGGCCGAGCGTGACCCCATCCTGCGGCCCGACACGACCGAGGGCATGGAGCGCTACATCCCGAACCTCACCAGGCGGCTGGTCCGCGATTGCGGCCACTGGACGCAGCAGGAGCGTCCGGAGGAGGTGAACGGCCTGATCGTGGAGTTCCTTCGGGAGCTGGCGACCTAGCAGGCTGCCCGGCCGCTCCGTAGAATCGGGGTAGAAGGCACGGCCGCAGGGGATGACCCCCGCGGCCGTGGAGCGTTCACGCCTGATGGGAAGGATGGAGCCAGCGAAGGGAGTCGAACCCTTGACCGGCCGATTACGAATCGGCTGCTCTACCACTGAGCTACGCTGGCCCGTCTCTCCGCTTAAGTCTCGTCGATCTGCGAGGCGATTTCAAGCCCTGCTGCCCGCTGGCCTATCCGGCTCAGTCCTGCTGATAGGCGGGGGACGAGGCCTTCATGAAGCGGAGCATCATGCGCATCTCGGCGGTGCGGCGGACCGCCTGGTCGTCCATGTAGGCCTCGAACCATAGATACTCGGTCTTGGGCGTCTGGCCGAGGTTGATGAGGTGGCCACCCGCACGGTAGGGCTTGCCGACCAGCACCGGGCCGTTGATATTGCGAAGCTCGATGGCGCCGAAGAGCCCGATGACCCCCGCGTCCCTGCGCCCCTGAAGGTAAGCGTAGCAGGGCTGCATCATCGCCGTTACCAGGTTGGCGGTTGTCGCCACAGCCCCACCCCATGGTGAGTCGCCCCGATACCAGGGGAGCGGGTCGGTGGTCACCTCCAGCCGCCGGTCCATCTCCTCCTGAGTGACGCTCACCTCGACCTCTGGGAACGGGTCAGCGACGGAGGCGTCCGCCAGGATACGCAATTCGCCCGGCGGGAAGCGGCCCAGGTCCCGGGCGAGCAGTGCGGAGGGCTCGCGGGATTCGCCCACGGCGGCGGTGCCCTCGCAGATGCGGTTTCCGTTGGGGCGTTCGGCCCAGACCTGCACCTGGACATCGGATGCGCCCGCGGGAGGCACAGCAACGATGGCCCGCACCTCTTCCCTGTCGAGGGTGGGCTCTACGAAGTAGAGGGAGAGGTTGCCGTGCTCGAACCAGCGCTGGCCGAAGGCCTTCAGGAGGAGCGGGGGAAAGAGCTCCGAGTGAATGGAGCCCGCGACGAGGCCTCCACGGAACCCGAGCCGCTCTGCGGAGGCGGCCTCATGGATGCTGCCCTCCGCCTGCAGTCCTGGATTCACGGGACGGCGCCAGCGCCCGATGTAGAGGCCGTCCTGCTCCTCGATCTCGTCGATGATCTGCTGAATCTCTGCGGTCATGGCTTGCACCTCCTGGTCGCCGCCTCCAGGCAGATGGCGAACCACGTCTTGCCTGCGTCGAATGGTAGCACACTACGGGCGGCGGTCTCCAGCCAGGCCCTCGGCGGGCAGCGGTAGGATGCTGTTGGGCGTCAACGAAAGTGACATTTTGTGTAAGCAGTTCCTAAGCGATAGGGACGGACTTGTACTCGCTCCCAGGGGGTGGCAAGGTGGGGCACAGCGCAGTATGCTGTTGTCGCGCATCTGAAAGCGAAGGGAGTCTGTGATGCAGCCAAGTCAACAGAGCTACTGGAAGAAGCTCCAGCGATCTCGTCTTTCCCGTCGCCGCTTCCTGGGGGGCGCCGTCGCCACCGGCCTGGGCGCGGCCGGGCTGGCGGCGGCGGGCTGCGGTGGGGAGGAGGGGGCGCCGGAAGGCACCCCGAGCGCCGAGGGACCCACGCCAGAGGCGACGAAACAGGCCTATGAGCCGTGCGCGACCCGCGGCGGGTGGGCCCGCAAGTTCGAGTTCGACGCCATGCCCCTGGACACCCGCGATCCCCACCAGACCCAGTTCGGGCCCATGTACAACACGCACTCCGCCGTCTTCAGCAAGGTGCTGAACTACGAGGATGAGGTCCAGGGGACAATCTTCCCAGACCTCTCAGCCGACCCCGACGGCGGCCCAGGCATGCCAGAGCAGCCCGACGATCTGACCTACATCATCCGCGTCCGCCCCGCCGCCAAGTTCCACGATACCCCCCAGATCCAGAAGGACTTCCCGCAGGTGGCAGGCCGCAACGTCACCGCCGAGGACATCAAGTATAGCATCGAGCGGCAGGTGAACCCTGACAGCCCCCAGCGCGCCCTCTACTACCGCCGCGCGCTGTGGGAGAGCGTGGACAAGATCGAGCTCATCGACGACCTCACCCTGCGCATCACAACCAAAGGCCCCATCGCCGCCTTCATCAACTACCTGGCGGACCGCAACGCCGCCATCATCGCCAAGGAGCTGGTGGACGAGCACGATGAGATGAACGAGGACCGGCGCATGATCGGTTCTGGCCCCTTCATCCTGGAGGAGCTAAAGGCGCTCCAGCACGTGCGCTGCCGCCGCAACCCCGAGTGGTTCGCCGCCGACGACCGGCCGGAGCTGGGCACAGGCCGTCCCTTCCTGGATGGCTACATCGCCCTTTGGCCTCCGCAGAGCGCGCAGATGGAGGAGACCGCCTTCAAGACCAAGCAGGTAGAGAATGGGGGCTTCGTTGACGGCGCCATCCTCGCCCGCGTAACCCGGGAGATGGCTGGCCAGACCCATCTGTTCGAGCCCCCGGGCTTTGCTGGATGCCCTCAGACCCGCTTCCTCATCGACCGCCCGCCCTTCGACGACTTCCGCAGGCGCAAGGCCATCCACCTGACCGTGGACCGCCAAGTGTTCGGGGAGCTGTTCTTCCCCTCCGTGCCCGAGATCACCCGCTGGTTCCCCAGCGGCCCCATCGCCTGGCCGATGAAGCGCTGGGCCATCCTCCAGGACGAGCTGGCCACCTTCCGTGGCTACCGCTTCGGCACGGCGGAGCGGGAGGAGGACCTGCGCGAGGCCCGAAAGCTCTGGGACGCCGCCGGCGGCACGGAGGCCGCAGGCAAGTTCAAACTGCTCGGTACCAGCATTCCGGACTACATCGCAGCCAAGGGTCAGCCCCAGATGGTGCGTATGCTCAAGGAGGTGCTGGGGGCGGAGATGGACACGGAGGTAGACCCCACCGGCTACACCATCCTCGCTTCCTGCATGCTGGCCAACACCAGGGGTGACCCCAGCGGCACCTGTGAGTTCACCATGAACTATGACAACGGCTGGATCGACCCGGACGAGTGGCTCTACCTCTTCTTCCACACCGGGGCGCCCAAGAACTCCTCCCGTCTCTCCGACGCCAAGCTGGACGAGATGCTGGAGAAGCAGCGGGCGGAGTTCGACTATGAGAAGCGCCACGACCTCGTCCTGGAGATCCAGCGCTACTTCCTGGACGAGATCCTGGCTCACCTCCAGTACGTGAGCGAGTGGAACTGGAGCCTCCAGTGGAACTACCAGAAGAACCGCCATGAGGGGACCTACTATGGCCACAACTACTGGTATGCCAACATGTGGCTTGACCAGAACGACCCCACCTTCCAGGGCCGGCCGGCCTAGCGGCGCAAACAATACCCAAACCGGGGAGGTCGCCCTGTCAGAGGACGACCTCTCTCTTCAATCGTACGTCGGCACGTGGGCACAAGTCTGGTATGATCCGTGCACGGAATCGACGCTTCATGCCGTCCTGACACGGGGAGGGCTGTTGGCGTGAGCGACTCTGTGACTGTATCTGTCAAGCGCCTGGCACGGGAACTCGGCGTTGCCAAGGTTGGCATCGCCGACTGAGAGCCCGTTGGAGGTTCTTGAGATGACCGATTCTCTCACCGACTACGTCAAGCGTGTAGCGAGGCAGTTCGGCGCCGTAAAGGTTGGCGTTGCGAGCAGAGAGAACCTCGCGGGCCCGCCAGAGGCGGACATGAGCTACGTGATGCCGGAGGCCAAGACTGCCGTCGTGTACTACGTTGTCCTCGACGAGGGTCTGATTCGCAAGTACCTGGGAAAGGAAGACGTCTGGCTCTACCGCAACCACTTCTTCGAGAACCTGCAGCGGCTAGGGGACATAGGCGTGGGCGTGGCCGAGGCGCTGCGCGCGAAGGGGTTCCAGGCGGAGCCCCAAGCGCCCAATGGCGTCTACCGTCCTGGCTCCAACCTCGCAAAGGGCCTAGTACCGCCGTTTTCGCTCCGCTATGGCGCGGTGGCGGCAGGTCTGGGGAGCGTCGGCCGCAGCGGGGTGATGATGACGCCGGAATACGGCGGGCGCGTGCAACTGGGAGGAGTGATTACCGACGCCGAGCTGGAGCCGGATAGCCCCACGGAGGAGGACCTCTGCGACGACTGTATGATCTGCGTCAAGAGCTGCCCGACAGGGTTCATGTCGGCGAAGGAGACGGTCACGTTCACTCTGGGCGGGCGAGAGATCACTCACGCCAAGAAGGCGATCCATGCCCGCTGCGCGATCTCCTGCGGCGGCCTCACCGGGCTCAGCGCTAGCGGGAAATGGTCAACGTGGTCTCCGGGCAGGTGGGAGATCCCGAAGGATGATCGGGAGCTTTTGGAGAATGTCGTTAAGCCGAAGTTCCGGGAGATATCCACCAGCTATGGGGGCCGCGGCTTCTTCGGGTTCAGCCGCGTCTTGAAGATCGAAGGATACAAGCAACCGGGCATCCTGGTCAGGTCAAGGGAGGACACGCTCGTTACCTGCGGCAACTGCTCGATCATCTGCCTGGAGACGCCGGAGAAGCGCAAGGAGCTCTGGCGGCTGTTGACCCGCTCCGGGGTGGTGGTCGAAGGCGAGGACGGCCAGCCGGTGGTCATGGCCCCTGAGAAGGCAGAGGAGTACCTGGCGGCGCGCGAACGGGCGGCTGCCAGAGTACCGGCCGCGGAGCAGGCAGTGGGCGGCTTTGTCGGGAGGCAGCGGGAGCCGAGTCATGGATAGACCCACGGATCAGCAGCAGCAGGCGGCCGATCATCTCCAAGACCGCTCGGTGCTTCGAGGCTTTGCCGAATTCGGCTCAATCCATCGAGCACAGCTCGCGGCTGAGCTCTGGTCAGACCTACGCCAACAGGAAGACGCCTCAATTCGCAAGAGCCTGGCGCTGGAGATCGTCTCCAACTACGTTGTCCAGTTGGAGGACGTGCTCCACTGGATCCTGGCGCTACGAAGGTGGCGCCAGGGGGGAATGAGCCTGTTCGACTGCGTAGATTCGGTTCGCCTGGAGCGGTCTGAGAGGGAGGTCGACGAGATCGCGGGTTGGAATATCGCTGACTTCAGGCGTGAGCTTGGGTTGCCACTCGACCAGGATCTGGAGAGGCTAGGATACCCGGAGGCAAGCATACGCGAGTTCATCCAAGGTCTGCGAATCATGCTGGAGAGGGTGCAGGAGGCGGTTGAGGAACTGAGCCTCGAAGAGCGCATCTTGCCGCTTATGTACCACAAGACGAAGCACGGCATTCTCGCGGTCCCCGCTGACCCCCAGATCCGGCTGCGGAATGCGCTTATGTTGGCCTCGCGGCGGGGGTCGCCGATCGAAGAAGGAGAGGGCAGACGCAAGATCAACACCGCGTGGATCGAGGCTGTCGAGGAGGGTGTGGCTCACTTCGTGAGAGGGACGTACGCTCTAAGCGACGGCATCTGGACGGTCGCAAACGTGCTTTATCACTTCAAGTTCGATCCCTCCTGGCAGATCAAGCCGTGGCCATATCCAGAGGTTGAGGTGTAATCACGGCCTGACATCCCGCATCGCAGGAGCGATGGGAGAGGGTGCCTTCGAGGCGGGCGCAGGCTGACTGGTCGAGCTCCTCGCGGGCGATCAAGCCAGCGACGCACACGATCGGCTGGGCATTACCGGCTCGACGCGCGTGCTTCTCATCTCGACCGAAGGCGCGACCGATCCGGCCGCGTACGAGCGGATCGTGGGTCATCTTTAGAGCCGCGTCCTTCACTATTGACGGTCAAGAGATTCAAGCTAGAATAGCCACACCCTAGACGGAGGGAGGGCGATCCATGCCAAAGGACCGCAAGCGGCCGATACAGCCGGAAGATATCTACCTCCTGCGAACCGTCAGTGACCCCCAGGTGTCCCCTGACGGGAAGCGCGTTGCCTATGTGGTCTCCTGGAACGACCGGGACTCGGACGAGGGTCGCATGGCGGTGTATGTGGCCCCGGTCGACGGCAGGCAGCCTGCGCGACGCTTTACCCAGGGGACTCGCGACCACAGCCCCCGCTGGTCGCCGGACGGTCGCTACCTGGCGTTCGTCTCAAGGCGGGGCGAGAAGAACCAGCTCTTCCTGACGCCGCTGGACGGCGGCGAGGCGCGCCAGGTCACGAAGGCGAAGTTCGGCATCTCCCAGCCGGCGTGGTCGCCGGACGGGAAGCGCGTCGCCTACGTGGCTCGGGTGGGGGACTACAAGGAGTCCAGGGAGCGCAGCGCTGTCGAGAGAGCCGCCCCCCGCCTCATCCGCGACCTGCGCTACAAGCTCGACGGCATCGGCTTCTTCGACGAGCGGCGCCTGCACATCTTCACAGTCGATATCGAGAGCGGCGCCGAGAGGCAGGTGACGGGTGGCGATTGGAACGATGAACAGCCAGCGTGGTCGCCTGACGGGCAGCACATCGCCTTCGTCTCGGACCGGGAGCGCGACCGGCACCAGCGCCAGTGGCGCACGGACGTGTGGGTGGTGCCATCCACGGGCGGACGCGCCCGCAAGCTCACGCGGAGCAGGGGCGCGGCGTCATACCCGACGTTCTCGCCGGATGGGCGGTACATCGCGTTCGTTGGTCACGAGAACGGCGAGGCCGGCTCGGCGAAGAACACGCACCTGCTCGTTGTCCCAGCGGAGGGCGGCCAGGCACCGCGTTCGCTGAGCGCCCCGATTGACCGCTCCGTCGTCGGCAGCCCGGTCGCGCTGGCCGGCCGGGCCTTCGCCTGGTTAGCCAACGGCAAGAGCGTGGTCTTCCTCGCGGGAGACCGAGGCACGGTGGCCCTCTACCGCGCGGATGTGGCAGACGGCTCTGTCAGCAAGGTGCTCGGCGGTGACCGCCAGATCGACGCGTTCGCGCTGACGCCGGACGGCAGGCAGATCGCGTTCGCGGCCATCTGGGCATCAGAGCCGGGGGAGATCTACTCGGGCGCGCTCGATGGCGGCGGCCGTGAGCGCAACCTGAGCCACGCGAATGAGGAGCTGCGCAACGCCGTCGAGTTGGGCCGCATCCGCCGCATGACGTACAGGGCACCTGATGGTCTGGAGATCGAGGCGTTTGTCCTCTATCCGCCGGAGTATCAGCGGGGCAAGCGCTACCCAACTGCGCTTGAGATACACGGCGGCCCCCATGCGTTTCACCCCTCCGGCCTTTCATTCATGCTCTTCCAGTCGCTGGCGGCGGCAGGGTACGTGGTCCTGCTGCCGAACCCGCGGGGGAGCTCGACCTACGGCGAGGAGTTCACGCAAGCGTGCGTCGGCGACTGGGGCGGCAAGGACTTCGAGGACTTGATGGCCGGGGTCGATGAGCTGGTGCGGCGCGGCATCGCCGATCCTGAGCGGCTCTACGTCGGCGGCTACTCGTACGGCGGGTTCATGACCACGTGGACGGTGGGTCACACCGAGCGCTTCCGCGCCGCCATTGTCGGCGCGCCGGTGGCCAATCAGATGAGCATGGTCGGCACGGACGACATCCCCAGGTTCGACGTGTACGAGCTAGGTGCTACGCCCTTCGACGACCCGGAGGAGTACCGCCAGCGGTCGCCCGTGACGTACCTGGCGAACGTGAAGACTCCCGTCCTCCTCGTCCACCACGAGGGCGACCTGCGCTGCCCCATCGGGCAGTCGGAGGAGATCTTCCAGGGGCTGAAGATGCTGGGCAAGGAAGCGGAATTTGCGCGCTACCCGGGAGGCTTTCACGTCGTCCGCACGCCATCGCAGCAGGTGGACCGCATGAAGCGCGGCCTCGCCTGGTACGAGAGCCACGGGCCAGCGAAGCCGGCTCGCAGGCGCCCTGCTCGCCAGCGCGCCCGTGCCCGGGCAAGGGGAAGGGCTCGATAGCAGCGGTTCGGGGCACGAGGTGGAGCTGAAGAGGCTGTCGGGGAGGCAGCGGGTGTTCGCTGTGGTGGGGGAACCCTGAACATCTGCCGGGAGGCAAGCTATCGGACGTCACAGGAGAGGAGCATAGCTGATGGCAGACCTGAAAACTGAACTCTTGGCCGAGGTGAGCGTGGACCTGGAGGAGCCGCAGAACGTGGGAGCCACTCCTCACGGCAACCGACAGATCTACTACGTGAAGGGCGGCACCTTCGAGGGCCCGAAGGTCAAGGGTGAGGTGCTCCCCGGGGGAGGCGATTGGATTCTCATGCGCCCCGATGGAGCGGGCGAGCTGGATGTCCGGGGCACGATTCGCACCGACGACGGCCACATCATCTACATATACTACCGGGGCATCTTGCACGCGTCGCCCGAGGTCATGCAGCGGATGCTGCAGGGGGAGGCCGTCGACCCCTCGGAGTACTACTTCCGGACGACGCCGGTTTTCGAGACCGCGTCGGAGAAGTACGGCTGGCTGAACCGGATCGTGGCGGTGGGCGTCGGCAAGCTTGCGCCGAACTGGGTTGGCTACACGGTATATGCTATCCTCTAGACCCGCCAGCCGCGAGCAGCCCAATGGCATCCCCGGTGCCCACCGGGTATCCGTCCTGACGTGAGAGTGACCGGAGAAAGGAGACCATGATGGAAGCTAGGGAGGCGTTGGCCAGGGCACCACTCTTCTCGAATCTGAAGGGGGATTTTCTCGATACCCTTGCCCGCTCAGTGAAAGTTCGCCGGTTCGCGCCGGGCGAGTTGCTCGTGGGGGAAGGCGAGGACGCCACGACCTTCTACGTGCTATGCGAGGGCCAAGCTGAAGTCGTGAAGCGGCTCGGGCAGGAGGGAGAACAGGTAATAGGCCATCTGAGTGATGGAGACTTCTTCGGGGAGATGGCGCTGCTGGACGGCTTTCCTCGTGTGGCAAGCGTGCGCGCCGTGAGCGATTGCGAATGTCTCCTGCTGGTGCGGTGGGATTTCCTGGCTCTAGTCAGGACCAGCCCCGAGGTGGCGCTCGGCATTCTCCCTGTGCTCAGCCGTCGGTTACGGGAGTGCGAAGAGCAGCTGCTGCCGTGAGCGCGACAGTGTAGGGTAGTGCCGCCAGGGGGCCGCGCATCCAGTACGCACAGACGGCCGAGGGAGTGAGCATCGCCTCCTGGACGCTGGGGAAGGTCAGGCCCCCTGTGTATATGCCAACCCCTCCAGTTGGTCATCTTTAACTGTAGTCGCAGATGCGAGAGTACCGCCGGTGGTATGAGCGGCCGGCGGAGAAAAGGGGTAGAAGACGCCGATGCCAAGCGAGCAGCTTCAGACGGTTATTGAGATGTTGAGGTCCCGCCCAACCCCGAAAGAGTTCAATGTTGAGGAGCAGCGTGCCAACCTCGAACAGTTGGCCTCGCTCCTGCCGGCGGCAGCGGATGTGCGCCGTGAGCCGGTGGACGCCGGTGGGGTGCCCGGCGAGTGGATCATGGCCCCGGGGGCGACGGTCGACAAGGTCATCCTCTACCTCCACGGCGGTGGCTACTGGGGCGGCTCGATCAGTACACACTGGGAGCTGGTCTCGCGACTGTCGCGCACGGCCGGTGCGAGAGGTCTCGCCATCGACTACCGGCTGGCCCCGGAGCACCCGTTCCCCGCCGCGGTGGAAGACTCGACGGCCGCCTACCGCTGGCTGGTCTCCACGGGGGTGGACCCTAGCCGGCTGGTGATCGCCGGGGACTCAGCGGGCGGCGGGCTGACGGTGGCGACTCTTGTGGCGCTACGGGACGGGGGAGACCCGCTACCGGCGGCGGGGGTATGCCTCTCGCCCTGGGTGGACCTAGAGGGACTTGGCGAATCGATGATGACGAAGGCCGACCTCGACCCGATGGTGCGGCCGGAGCACCTGCTCGACGCGGCGAAGGCATATCTCGCGGGCGCGCACCCGCGCACGCCTCTCGCCGCTCCCCTCTATGCGGATCTCACGGGACTGCCTCCGCTGCTGATCCAGGTGGGCACTGCGGAGGTGCTGCTCGATGATGCCACCCGCCTCGCCGAGCGCGCACGGTCGGCCGGTGTAGATGTCATGCTAGAGCCGTGGGACGACATGATCCACGTCTGGCAAGCCTTCTCTGTGATGCTGCCGGAGGGCCAACAGGCGATTGACCGGATCGCTGAGTTCATTCGAAAGCACACGGGCTGAGTCGGCGAGGACCCGGTGCGGCTGCACGAGGTGCGGTGGGAAAGTTGAAGTGGGAACCGCTGACGACCGACGCGAGCCGAAAGGCGCTTGCTGTGAACCAGGCGCTTCTAGCGCTCGGCAACGAGCGGTTCGAGGCAGACTGCGCCACCTTCATCCGCAACCGCTCCGTGCCGGAGATACGCGACGCGAACCATGTTGCCCATGTAGCCGCGTCAACACCAGAAGAGATCAAGCGGCTGCTGGCGCGGGTCGAGCGCGAGTTCCAGGGCTTCCCTTACCGCCGCTTCGACCTCGATTTCACCACACCGCCCGGCTTCGAAGCACGCCTCGCCTTTGAAGGCTAGTAGCACGCCGATCTGCTCGTCATGCTCCTGGAAGGGGAACTGGCCACCGATGTAAAGCCTTGCGATATCCGGCCGGTCACCGACGATGCTGGCTGGGGAGCATATGCTGCCCTGCATGATGTCGACTGGCGGGATTACGTACAGCGCCTTGGCCGGCCGGAAGGTGTGTGGACCGCCAGGGCGATGGTGAGATCAAGGCGGAGCAAGTCGCCCCCGCTGAATTACTGTCTGGCCTACGTGGACGGCGAGCCACGGGCATACTGCGCCTCGTGGGCGGGCGTCGGTGGTGTTGGGCAGGTGGACGACCTGTTCACGCACCACGACTTTCGCCAGCGTGGCCTGGCGACTGCGCTCATCCACCACTGCGTCGCCGACTGCCGGGAACACGAGGCCAGCGCAGTCGTCATTGTCGCCGGCCCGGCCGACACGCCGAAGCAAATGTACGCGGCGATGGGCTTCCGCCCGGTCGCCCTTACGCGTCACTACTGGAAGAGCGTTGAACCCTAGGCGGTGCGGGTGTACGAGGTGCTGAAACGACGGTAGGAGGGGGGAGGCATGACACAGGAAACAATCGACAGGGTTCTGACGCAGGCAGATGAGATCAGCATCGCCGCGATGAACGAACATGCTCTCCCTGGGCTGGCAGTGGGCATCATCCAGGGCGGCAGGCTGATCTACGCCAAGGGTTTTGGGCTCGCTGACGCGAATGAGGGGAAGGCCGTCACGCCAGACACTGTATTTCGCATCGGATCGATCTCCAAGACCTTCACGACCATCGGGCTGATGCAACTGTGGGAGCAGGGTAGGTTTGGGCTCGATGACCCGGTGAACGACTACCTGAAGGCCTACCGGGTGCAACACCGCGATCCCCAGGCACCGCCGGTGACCTTCCGGCATCTCATGACACACACCTCGGGGATCGGCGAGTTTCGCAGGGTCTCGGACCTGCTTGACTTCCGCCGCCTCTTCGCGCTGGGTGCGAAGGAGGGTGAGCCCGTCCCCGTCCTAAAGGACTACTACGGCGGGCGTTTGACTCCGGAGCTTTACCCGGGGGAGAAATGGGCCTACGCCAACCATGGCTTTGCGACGTTGGGGCAACTGGTCGAGGACATCAGCGGAGAGCCGTTCGAAGAGTACATGCTGGAGCACGTCATCGAGCCTCTGGGTATGTTCCACACCGACTACCTGCGGAGCGAGCGGGTGCGCGACCAACTGGCCCACGGCTATCAACTCAAGAGGGGCAAGCTGGCACCGGTCAACTACCTGGAGATCGTCGTTAGGGCAGCGGGGTCGATCTTTTCGAGCGTCAACGAGATGGCCAAGTACGTGGCCGCGCTGCTGGGGGGCGGCAAGAACGAGCACGGCGCCATCCTGAAGCCGGAGACACTTCGGATGATGATGGAGCCGCACTACCAGGTTGACGAACGTCTGACCGCCATGGGGCTGGCGTTCTGGCTGGAGAAGCTTGACGGACATCGCGTCGCCTGGCACGGCGGCGGCTGGGCGGGATTCACTTCCGCGATGCTCGTGGCCCCCGACGACGGCCTGGGGGTCGTGATGTTCACCAACACCTCCACCCTGGCACTGTTCGGGATCGCCTCGGGCTTGCTGCGGCGTCTGCTGGACATCCCCAATCTAGCCTCCAGCCTGCCCCGGACGGACATCCTGGAGACCCCACACCTGTGGTCCGAATTGTGCGGATTCTATGGGCCCAGGAAGGGTTTCATGACCAACGCGCGCATCTGGATGATTTTCGGGGGCGAGGCCGAGGTGTTCGTCCAGGGCAACCATCTGGCTTTGCGCTCGCTCGCCGGGCTAATTCGGAAGGGCATCACCATGTATCCTGTCGATGCCGCTGATCCCCTGGCGTTCCAGGCCGTATACGAGAAGCAGGCAATATCCATCGCCTTTAAGCGAAACGTGGCAGGCCAAATCGAGCGCCTGTGCGTGGACGGCATAGGTCTGCACACGCTTTACAAGCGCCCCAAGAGTGAAAGCCTGCGATTCAGGATCACGGCAGTCCTGGGCGGGTTAGCTAGCCTGATCGTCGCGGCCTTGGGATGGCGAAAGCTGAAGAAGGGCTGAACGGATAGAGAGGGGCGGCCTGCATGAACTTCATGAACACCGTCTTCAACCGGATGATGAAGTTGATATTGCGCTCACCGCTGCACGGCCTCGTCAGCCGAAGGACGATGCTGGTCACCTTCACGGGGCGAAGGAGCGGCAAGCAATATACCACTCCCGTGAACTACGTCCGCGATGGCGACACGATCACTCTCTTTAGCCGTCGAGAGCGCCGCTGGTGGAAGAATCTGCGAGGCGGCGCTCCAGTCAGCGTGCGCGTGAGGGGGCAGGAGCTGAAAGGTGTTGGGGAGGTCGTGGCCGCCGACGATAAAGCCATCGCCACCGCCCTACAGGATTTCTATCAAAGAGTGTCCTCTCGGAGACGGTCTGCTAAGAAAGCCGCTCGGGCTGCCCAGAACAGGGTGATGATCCGGATTCAACTGGCGTAGCAACCAGAAACCCCGGTTGCCGAGGGTGTCGAGAACGGTGGGCCGCCCACTCTCACAAACCTCACGCCGATGCCGCTGCAGGGAGCAGCACCATCTGAGGCCAGCACTCGCCGACTGACAAGAGTCGCCGCCGGTTGAAGCGTCGATTTTCCCTCTGAAGATGGTCATCCGTGTAATCCTGGCTCTGAGGCCTCGGCTGAAGCGATGGCAGGAGGGGAAGCATGACAGAGGAAACCATCGTTGCGAAACGTCTAGTGTCCGCCCTCGCCTCACCACGGCGTCCGCTCACTCCGCCCGCAACGCCTCGATCGGGTCGAGGCGGGAGGCCCGGAACGCAGGGTAGATGCCGAAGAAGAGCCCGATCGCTACCGCGACACCGAAGGCGACGAAGATGCTCCACGGGGCCACCACCGTGGTCACGGGCGAGCCGGTGCCGAAATCCTGGCCGTTGACGATCTCCGCAGTGGCGACTCCGCCGATCACACCGATTGCTCCTCCCACGAGCGTCACGATGATCGCCTCGATGATGAACTGCAGTAGGATGTCACCCCTGCTGGCACCAACCGCCTTCCGGATGCCGATCTCGCGCGTCCGCTCGGTCACGGAAACCAGCATGATGTTCATGATGCCGATTCCCCCCACCACCAGCGAGATGCCGGCGATGGCGCCCAGGAGGATCGTCAGTGTACGGCTTACCTGCCTCGCTGTGGCCATGAGGTCTTCCTGGGTCTCTACCGTGAAGTCCTCGACGAAGTCGTGCCGCTCGAGCAGGAGTTCCCGGATATCTTCCTTCGTCTCGTCAACCTTGCCGCCCTCCGTAACCTTGACGACGATCCCCCCGACATTCGACTCTCCAGTCGCACTGCGAGCAAAGGGCACCCTTGCCAGAAACGTGGTGAGAGGCACGAGGATCTGCGTGTCGTCGTCACCGCTTCCGCCCCGCTTCTCCATGACACCGACCACGGTAAGGTTCAGGGAAAACGGCCCGAAGCTGAGGCGCACATCCTTGCCGACCGCGCTTTCCGGGGTATCGAAGAGCTCCTCGGCGACCGTCGCGCCGAGGACGACGTTCGTCGCCTTCCGGCGTATGTCATCGTCTGTGAGGAACCTGCCGGCCGCGACCTCCCAGCTACGCACGTACTCGAAGCCTGGCTCGGTGGCGGTTATGCCCGCCGAGGTGTTGCGCCCGTTCCCGACGATCTGCGAGTCCAGATCTAGCTCGAACTGGCTGGTCACCGCCTCGACGTACGGCAAACGCGCGGGATCCTCGATCGCGTCGGCGTCGTCGGTAGTGAGCGTGAGCGCAGGCATGCCCATCCGACCGCCCTGCTCGGTCTCCCCCGGCTCGATAAAGATCAGGTTGCTGCCAAGCCCGCTCACCTCTTTGGTCACGCCCTGTTGCGCGCCCTGGCCGGCAGCCATGAGGGCAACCACGGCGCCTACGCCGATGACGATGCCCAGCATGGTCAAGCCGGTGCGGAGCTTGTTTGTGCTGAGCTCCATGAGCGCCGTCTGGAGCGTGTCGAAGACGATCATGCCGGCATCATCCTTTGCTGCTCTGGTTGCGCTGACGTCGGCACAGCGCCGCCCTCCGGAGGTTCATCTGACACGATGCGACCGTCCCGCATCCGGATCACGCGGCGCGTATAGGCCGCCACCTCCGCCTCGTGGGTCACCACGACGATCGTCATGCCGCGTTCGGCGTTGAGCCGGACGAACATCTCCATCAGCTCCGCCGAGGTCTTCGTGTCAAGGGCGCCGGTCGGCTCATCGGCGAGGATTAACGCGGGGTTCGTCACCAGCGCCCGGGCGACCGCCACGCGTTGCTGCTCGCCTCCCGACAACTGCGTCGGCCGGTGGCGTGCGCGCCCCGCAAGACCGACTTCCGCCAGGGCGCGCATCGCCAGTTTCCGCCGGTTGCGCGCGCGCCTGTAGATGAGCGGCAGCTCGACCTGGGCGATCGCCGGCAAGCGCGAGAGCAGGTTGAACTGCTGGAACACGAAGCCGATGCGCCGGCTGCGGACCCTGGCGAGCTGGACCTCGCTCAGCCGGCGCACATTGCGCCCCTCCAGCTCGTACGTGCCCCGCGTGGGCCTATCGAGACAGCCCAGGATGTTCATCAGCGTCGACTTGCCGGACCCGGAGGGTCCCACGATGGCCACGGTTTCGCCGCGTTCGATGTCCAGGTCGACGCCCCGCAGCGCGGGCACGAGGACGTCGCCGGCGCGATACACCTTCGTGATGCCGCGGAGGCGGATCACTGAGCGCCTCCTCCGGGACGCTCGCCTCCAGGGAAGCCTCCCTCTGGGAACTGCGGAAAGCCGGCGCCCGCTGTAGGCTGTACCGCCGCCACGCCGCTGGGGATGATAACTGTCTGCCCCTCCTCCAGGCCTTCTACGATCTCCGTGGTCGTCCCATCGCTGAGGCCCGTCTCAACGACCAGCCTCTCGGTGGTTCCGTCCTCCCTCAGGACCTCGACTATGCTGTTCCGCCCCTCGGTCTGGATGGCCTGCGCGGGAACCGTGATGACGTCCTGGGCCTGCTCCACCACGATCGTTACCGAGGCGTTCATGCCGGGCAGTGGTTTCGCCTCAGTGTCGACGCCGCTCAGCAGCGCCCCGGTGCCGCCGGACACTCCCCTGCCGCCGGCGGACGGAGTGGCTCCTGCGACGGGAGTACCGGCGGACGGAGTGGCTCCTGCGGCGGGAGTAGCGGCGAATGGCGTGGCCTCCGGGGCGGGCGTACCGGCCGGCGGCGATGCGCTCTCATCCGTGGCGCCTGCCGGCGTTGCTTCTGCACCCGGCAGCTCTCTGCCGCCCGCGGACGGAGTAGCCCCCGCGGCAGGAGTGCCAGCCTGCGGCGATGCCTGGGCACCTCGCGCGCCGGACGGCAGCGCCCCTGCGATGTCGGTCGGTAGTCCGGTCTGGATGCTCGCCCGCACCTCGTACGTGACGATCCCTTGAGTCTCGGTCGGATTTGTTCCCACCGATTCGATCACGATGGGGAACGGTCTGTCCGCGATGGCGTCGAACAAGGCAACGCCCGACTGGCCGGCCTCGATGCTGGGCCTGTCCGCTTCGGTGATCGTGACATCGAGGTACACTGCGTCCGGTGTATTGAGGACAATTGCCGCCTCTTCACCAGCTCCGCCGGCGTCATCGCTCACCTGGATGTTGATCTCCTCCACTGTGCCGTCGAAGGGCGCGATGAGCTTTGCCTCCTCGAGGTCCTCTCGCGCCCGCTCGACGGAGAGTTGCACAAGCTGCACCTGAGCCCGTTGCAGCTCGATGTCTTCCCAGTCGGTGCCGCCGTACACGTCGTTGCGCTTCGCCTGCGCCGCGGCGAGCGCCGCGACGGCCGTCTCAACGTTGTCCTGCGCCTCCTCCAGCTCGCTCTGCGTCGGCCCCTGGTTCAGTTCGGCCAGCTTGGCGTTCGCAAGGTCGAGCGCCCTGCGGGCTTCGTCGACTTTTTCCTGCGCGTCCTCTAGCTCGCTCTGCGTCGGCCCCTGGTCCAGTTCGGCCAGCTTGGCGTTCGCAAGGTCCAGCGCCCTCTGGGCTTCGTCAACCTTATCCTGCGCGTCCTCCAGCTCGCTCTGTGTTGGCCCCTGGTACAGTTCGGCGAGCTTCGCATTGGCCAAGTCCAGCGCCTGTTGCGCCGCCGTAATGTCGGCGTCCGCTCTAGCTAAGTCTTCACTGCTGGGGCCCTGTTGCGCTTCGCTAAGATCGTTCTGGGCCGCGGCCAGGTCAGCTTGGGCCGCCTCAACGGCCGCGTCGGCGTTCTCTTTCGCCACGAGGGCGTTCTTGTAGGACGTGTTGGCAGCCAGCACCGATGCAGCGTAGGATGCAAGCTCGGGCGGCGTCCCGGTGGCTTTTATTTTCAGCAGGGTGGCTTCGTCCGTGGAGGAGATCGGCCTCGCTCCCGTCGTACAGAAGGAAGGGGAGGTAGGGGGGGTAGGGGGGGTAGGGGGGGTAAGGTTCTCGTCAACGGCGCAATAGGCCGTTTCCTCAGCCGTCAATGACAGCCCGGCCGACGTGAGGTTGTCGGCGGCGTCGGCGGCCATGCGTTCGGCGCTGTCCAGCTCATCCTGTGCCCTGTTCACGGCTTCTTCCGCGGCGGCGATCACGTCGTCGTTTGCCGAGTAAAGCTGCGCACGCGAGGCCTCCGCCTGGTCGAGCTGCGCCTGCGCCGAGGTCACGGCCTGTTCGGCGGCAAGGCGTTCGCTGTCGGTAGGACCGGCCGTTAGATCGCTCAGGGCACGGTTGGCCTGATCTAAGTTCGCCTGCGCCGATGATACGGACTGCTTAGCCGAGAGCTCTTCGCTGTCGGTAGGACCGGCCGTTAGATCGCTCAGGGCGCGATTGGCCTGATCGAGCTGCGCCTGCGCTGAAGACACGGCCTGCTCAGCCGAGAGCCCTTCGCTTTCGGTAGGCCCGTCGAATAGATCCTGCAAGGTGCGGTTAGCCTTATCAAGGTTCGCCTGCGCCTGCACGACGCTCTGGTCAGCCGACACTAGCTCGGCGGCGTCGGTGCCCTTCAGGAGCTGGCTTAGCTTGACCTGGGCGGAGGCAAGGTTCACTTCCGCGGTCGTCAGAGCATCCTCGAGTTCGTCTGACTCGATCTCGGCAAGCACGTCTCCCTGCTTGACCTCCTGCCCAAGCTTGACGTTGACGGCCGAGACACGTCCGGACTGGTCAAACGAGAGCTCGGTCGTAGATTGTGCAACGGCGACCCCGCTGGTGCTGACCGTCACCGCGATGGAGCCTCGCTCCACCTTCGCCGTCTGGGTTTCCTCCTCTGAGGGACCCTCGCCGCTCAGCACCATGACCCAGAGCGCGTAGACCCCTACGGCGACCAGCGCTGCGAGCACCACGAGCCCAATCACGCGATTGCGCCAGCGGTGTTCGGCCTCGTCCAGCAGATCGTCGTACTCATCTACCTCTTCAGGGGTACGCGACTCACTCATGTCGTAGCACCTCCGGGGACTCGCCCCGTCCCACCTATCAGGTAGTCACTACGCTTGGCGTCTTCTCGTGTGACTGCTGAATCCAGCGTAAGTTGTTGTCGTTAAAGGAACGCAAGAGGAGGCCGAGTCCCGTACCCGGCCTCCTTCCCATGCAACACGCAGGCGCTGCTAGGCTGTCACCCCAGACGTCTCTGTGCTCTCGGGCGCCTCGTCCGAAGGCGGACCAAACCAGGGCCCGCCGAAACCGCCCGGGCCGCGCCGTGGGCCGCCGAAACGGCAGGGGCCCGGCTGCGCGTTCACGATACCGTCGATGTTGTTCTCTGTGCGCTGAAGGATCTGGTCGGCCTGCTCCTGGGTAAGCTTACCCTCGGCGACCAGACCGTCCAGCTGCGCCTTCACCTGCGAGAGCAGCGCCTCGGTGAACTGCTCGACGCTCATCCCCTGGTCCTCGGCGACCTCGGCCATCGTCTTGCCGTCCTTCAGCTCATCCAGGAGCTCATCTAGTTCCACGTCCAGCACCGTCGCTGCCGCCTCCACCGTGAGTCCTCCGACCTGACCGCGGACGTGGGCGCGAATACCAAAGCGATCGAGCGGGCCGAGAAAGCCCCTCTCCTCGATGCGCTCCTTCAGGCGCTCCGCCTGCTCCTCCGTGAGACGCCCCTCGGCCACGCCCTCGTCTATCATCTCGTTCTGCGTTTCTTCGATGGCGGTCTTCAGTTCATCCTGGCCTATCCCAAGCTTGTCGGCCAGCCTCTCCAGGAACGTCCCGATAGGCCCATCGCCCTCCTGAGCCGAGGTGACCGCCCCACCGACCATTACTGCTCCCACCCCCAGGACCGCCACCACGGCGGCTATCTTCAGCAGTCTCTTCATCTCTACACCTCCTCTGTGTGACTTCTCGACCGACTGCTGAATCCAGCCTAGCCCGCTGTCCTTAAGGCGACGTTGGAGAAAGGCTAGAGTTCCTTAAGGTAGCAGATCCTCTAATGTTGCTCTAATATTAGGCCTGTACCATGAGGCAATAGAGAGGAGAAAGGGGACCTTGTACATCCTGCTCGTCGAAGACGAACGGCGGCTAGTCCAGGTCATGCGGAAGGTCCTGGAGGAGGAGGGCCACACCGTCGATGTCGCCTATGATGGCGAGGACGGTTTGGCGATGGCCATGGAAGGCTCCCACGATGTCATCGTCCTTGACATCCTGCTGCCGGGCATCGACGGGGTCGAGGTCTGCCGCACCCTGCGCGCAAGCCGCGTCGACACGCCCGTCCTCCTTCTCACCGCCCTCGACGACGTGCCGGACCGCGTGCGAGGGCTGGACGCCGGCGCCGATGACTACTTGCCCAAGCCGTTCGCCTTTCAGGAGCTCCTGGCCCGTCTGCGCGCCCTGAGCCGGCGGCGCGTCCAGGCTCGCGAGGGTGACCACCTCGAGACGGGAGACCTAGTACTGGACCTGCGACGCCGCCGCGCCGAACGCGCCGGGGGAATCATAGAGTTGAGCCCTAAGGAGTTCGCCCTGCTGGAGTTCCTGATGCGCAACGAGGGCCGCGTCGTCACCCGCACCCAGATCCTGGACCACGTCTGGGGGTACGATTTCTCGCCGGACTCCAACCTGGTGGACGTGTACGTCACGTATCTTCGCCGCAAGGTGGACCGCGGCCACGACCGCAAGCTGATCCGCACCGTGCGCGGAGTCGGCTACGCTCTAGGAGACTGACGTGTTCGGCGCGGCCCGCTGGCGTCTCACCGTCTGGTTCGTGGCTGCCCTAGCCCTGATCCTGAGCATGATCGGCGTCGCCGTTTTCTTCACCGCTCGCGCTGTCCTCTTTGACGCCGTCGACGATAGCCTGCGCTCGCGCGCCACCACCGAGATGGGCCTGCTGGCCCCGAGGCTCAGCGAGCGGAGTCGCCCCCCGCAGCCTCTGCGGGGCGTCATCGTGGGTCCCGCCTTCACCGCGGGCGGCTACTTCTATGCCCTGGTGGACCGCGACGGCGAGCTGCTGGCGGCGACCCCTAACGTCGACCCCGACGGGCTGGCAGGTCAGGAGACCATCGAGAAGGCCCTGGACGGCGGCCCCACATTCGAGAATACGGACTCGTCCACGGGCGAGAACCTGCGGGTGTACGTGGTACCCCTGGAGGGCCCTCAGGGGACGAGGATGGTTCTGGAGGTGGGCAGGAGCATAGAGCCCGAGAGGGAGGCTCTGCGCCGCCTGATATTCATCCTCGGCGGCGGCGGTGCCGTCGGGCTCGTCCTCGCCCTGGTCGGCGGCTTCTTGCTCGCTGGCCGGGCCCTCCGGCCCATAAGCGATGCAATGGACCGCCAGCGGGCGTTCGTGGCCGATGCCTCCCACGAGCTGCGCACGCCTCTATCGCTGATCCGGGCCAACGCTGAGCTGCTGCAGCGCCATCCGGGGGAGCCCGTTCATGCTAACATGCCCGCCCTGAACGACATCATTCGGGAGACCGACGGACTGGCCACGTTGGTCAGCCAGATGCTGACCCTGGCAAAGGCCGACGTTGGGGGAACGCCCTTCGTCTTCACAGAAGTTGCCCTCCATGACTTGGTGGAAGACGTGGGGAAGCAGGTGCGGGTGCTCTCGGACAAGAAGGGGCTTCAGCTAGATGTCCGGGTCGACGGACCGATCCGGGTCAGAGGGGATGAGGTGCGGCTGAGGGAGCTCCTGCTCATCCTGCTGGACAACGCCATCAAGTTCACGGACGCGGCGGGAACAGTAGGGCTGACGCTGGAGGCGGATGGCAGCAAGGCCGTGGTGCGAGTCACGGACTCAGGCAGCGGCATCCCGCCGGAGGCCCTCCCCCATGTCTTCGACCGCTTCTACCGAGCGGACAAAGCGCGCTCCCGGGCCGAGGGAGGAGCTGGCCTGGGTCTAGCGATCGCCAAGTGGATCGTGGAGGGCCACCGGGGCTCGATACGAGTCAACAG
>Ga0209979_1001027_pt1 | contig 32870 bp, 31 predicted proteins | sample AnhtaG_FD_183114 | JGI IMG/M metagenome (GOLD analysis project Ga0209979, IMG submission 183114) | Deep subsurface microbial communities from Anholt, Denmark to uncover new lineages of life (NeLLi) - Anholt_01485 metaG (SPAdes) (version 2) | ecosystem: Environmental > Aquatic > Marine > Oceanic... | reverse complement strand
CATTGACAAAATTTGCTGTGGTTTGAATAATAGGGAAACGAAAGGAAAAGAGAAAGTGGCAAGACTCTACGAATATCAGAGTAAAAGACTCCTGAAGGAAGCCGGGATTCGTGTGCCTGAGGGAGACGTGGCTTTTACTCCTGAGGAAGTACGCGAGATTGCTTTTAGAATGGGGAAGCCCGTGGTTTTAAAAATGCAGGTTTGGCTGACAGGAAGAGCAAAATTAGGTGGAGTTAAGTTTGCTAAGAATGCTCAAGAGGCAGAAAATGCGGCTCGAGAGATGTTCGGAATGAAGGTAAAAAATTATGTAATCGATAAGATTTTAGTGGAGGAAAAACTCAAAATAAAATCAGAGTGTTTTGCGGGGCTTGTCATTGACGACTCGAGAAAGTCTCCTCTGCTCATCTTTAGTTCGATCGGAGGCACGGGAATAGAAGAGATTGCCCGCGACTACCCGGATCAGATTTTTCAGATACCCATTGATATCATAAAAGGTTTGAAAGACTATGAGGCCCGCAATATCATCCGGAAGGTAGGGCTATCTGGTAAACTTCTTACACAGCTTTCTGATTTCCTGACAAAACTTTATAAAGTTGCCCGCAAGTATGATGCCCGTTCAGTAGAGGTGAATCCTCTTGTAATAACTAAAGACGACCTGGTTTATGCGGCTGACTGCCACCTGACAATCGACGATTACGCAGTCTTCCGCCATCCGGAGTTGGACATTGAAATTGCAAGGGAATTTGACCGCCCGCCAACTCAATTGGAGAAAATTGCCTATCACGTGGAAGAGAAGGATCACAGAGGGACGTTTTATTTTTTTCAGATGGCTGGCGAGATTCCCGAAGAGGAAAAGTATATCGGCTTTCATGGGGCTGGCGGAGGCGGCTCCATGATGTCAATGGATGCTGTGCTCGATAAGGGATTTAAGCTGGCCAATTATTGTGATACGAGCGGAAATCCCTCTGCGAGTAAGGTCTACAGGGCTGCAAAGATTATCCTCTCCCAGCCAAACATCAAAGGCTATTTTGCCTCCGGTTCAGGGGTTGCCAGCCAGGAGCAGTTCCATTCAGCCAGGGGTATGGTTAAGGCTTTCCATGAGGAGAATCTGGAAATTCCTGCTGTGATACGGCTTGGCGGGAATTACGAAGAAAAAGCTATAAAGATTCTCGGGACTTACCTTAAAGGCATCCCGGCTAAAGTGGAAGGATATGGACGGGACGACTCGCCTGAGTTTTGTGCTAAGAGGCTGGAGGAACTTACAGGAGAAAATCAGGCTGTTCAACATAAAGTAAAGCCTATTGTTAATCCCAATCCTCTTCAGGACCGTTATTTTTTTAAGACTTTAACCGGGAAGCTTTTTTTCGATCATAAGAAATGCCCGGAATGCAAGACAAAAGGCTGCATTAAAGCCTGTTCTGCAAAAATCTTGAAGCTCGAAAAGGAGATACCTGTGCTTGCGGTTTCTCCTGAGGAAGCAAAAAAAGGTAAATGCACAGAATGTTTGGCCTGTGAGATATACTGCACCTTTCATGAGAAGGATGCTATTTCTATCCATCTTCCCATTCCGGGGTTGAAGGAATACAGGGACAGGATAATTGCAGAGAGCTAATATTATGTTTTGTAGGGGCTTGATTCATCAAGCCCGTATTAAGGAAGAGATGGAACAAAATGTCCATTTTAGTAAACGAGAAATCTAAAGTAGTTGTTCAGGGAATCACAGGAAGAGAGGGGATGGTCCGGACTCAACTGATGAAAGATTACGGAACAAATGTTGTAGCTGGTGTGACTCCCGGCAAGGGAGGAGGAAAAGTCCATGGAGTCCCTGTATATGATACGGTGGAAGAAGTCTGGGATAAGGCAGGGCCGGTTGATGTGAGCGTCATCTTTGTTCCTGCTGCCTTGGTAAAGAATGCGGCTTTAGAAGCTATAGATGCCGGCGTAAAACTGCTGGTTCTTGTTCCTGACCGTGTGCCGATATTTGATGTTCTTGAGATCTCCCGCTGTGCTAAGGAAAATGGAGTACGCTTTGTCGGTCCTAACACTCTTGGCCTTGTGAGTCCCGGGAAAGCTGTCCTGGGCATGATCGGCGGCCGTGCAGAGAGTGCCAAGGAATGGTTTTGTCCCGGGGATATTGGAGTAAGCTCGAGGAGCGGGGGCATGACAAGCGCTATCTCTTATTATTTGACAAAAGCAGGCCTCGGTCAGAGCACGGTCATTCACGTAGGAGGAGATGCTGTGGTTGGCCTCTCTCATCCTGAAGTTATGGAGCTGTTTGAGAAGGACAAAGGGACACAAATGGCTGTAATGTTCGGGGAGATCGGAACAACCCAGGAAGAGAGAGTGGCAGATCTAATAGAGAAGAAAAAATTCACCAAACCGCTTATCGCCTTTATCGGCGGAAAAGCAGCTAAATCAGGCACCAGATTTTCCCATGCCGGCGCAATCGTCGAGGGGTCAAGAGGTTCTTATAAAAGCAAAGTAAAAAGATTAAAAGAGGTTGGAGTTCATGTGGTAGATACTATTTCTGATATTCCCAGAATTGCTAAGAACTTGAAAGGAAATTAGGGAGGTTGACAATGAGCGAGCTTCATTGGAAAACATCCATAACCGATGTTAAACCGAATAAGATAAACATGAGAGGTTATCCGGTTGATAAACTTATGGGTAAAATCTCATTTGCACAGGCTATCTATCTTGTATTAAAAGGGGAGTTCCCGACGCCTGAGGTTGGGAAACTCATTGATGCGATTTTTGTCTCCTCTGTGGACCACGGAGCCAGCCCTCCTTCAGTTCTTGCCGCCAGAACAGTAGCTTCTACAGGTGCGGAATTAAATTCTGCCATTGCAGCAGGAGTTCAGGCAATTTCCAGGTATCATGGAGGAGCTATCGAGGAAGGGATGAAGCTTTTTCTTGAGATTGCCCGGAGAATGGAGGAGAAGAAGGTTTCAGAGGAAGAAGTTGTTCCTCAGGTTCTGGAAGAGATGAAAGAGAAGAAAAAGCGCGTTTCAGGTTTTGGCCACCGCATTCATACTAAGGACCCGAGAACAAAAAAGCTCTTTGCTCTGGCTGAAGAGCTGGGATATGCGGGAAAATATATCCGGATAGCCCTCGCTATTGAAAAACACCTGGAAAGCCAGCTTGGAAAGTCTTTGCCCATTAATGTTGATGGTGCGATTGCTGCGCTTCTTTGTGAACTGGGGATTTCTCCCGAGATTGGAAACGCATTTTTTATTATCGCCCGCGTGCCCGGGCTTGTGGCTCACATCCATGAAGAGAAGACTCGGATGAAGCCTATGAGGAAAATTCACCCCCAGGATTATGAGTATGACGGCCCAGAGGAGAGAGATATAGAATGAAGGAAAAACTTATATCCTTGATGCCTGAGTTTCAACTCATCCAGGACTCTGAACTTCAGGAAAAAAGTATAACAGTCTGGATTGAAGCTATAAAGAAGGGCGGCTGGAAAATTGATGACCTTCATCAAATGCCCTTTACACTGCTGATTGACAATACAGAGGTTAATATAATCGAACACACCAGAGCGGTTACACTCTGTTCAGTAGAGATTGCCGAAGTTCTAGTTGAGGAGTATAAGGAAAGGATATCTCTCAACCGGGATTATCTTCTGGCTGGGGCTCTGCTCCATGATGTGGGAAAATTGTTTGAATACAATAGAGAAGAGGGAAAGTTTGTTAAAAGTGAAGAAGGCGAACTTATTCGTCATCCAATTTCCGGCGCTTCTTTTGCTTCCCAGTATGGGCTTCCAAAGGAAGTTGTACATATTATTGCCGCTCATTCCAAGGAAGGGGATGGAGCCAGGAAGACCGTTGAGGCGGTAATTGTTAATCATGCTGACTTTGTCAATTTTGAAGCCTTAAAAATTTAGAATTGTCCAAAAATTTAATAAAATTATATTGAAGAATGTCATTACGAGGAACGAAGTGACGCGGTAATCTCACTACTTAATGTGGATTTAATGAACCAAATCCCTACAAAAAATAACTCCAAATTGTGTGATTGCCACACTCCTTTCAGGAGTTCGCAATGACATTTTATTTACATTTCTCGCAATGACATTTAATAAGGGAGGAATTTTGGGAAAGACATTCTCCGAGAAGATACTCGGCCTAAAAGCAGGGAAAGAAGTCCAGGCTGGAGAGGTTGTCACTGTTTCTCCCGATTATATTCTCTCCCACGATAATTCCGCCGCGATTTTTGAGGAATTTAAAAAGCTTGGAACCCGGAATGTAAAATGCCCTCAAAAGCTTGTGATTATCCTTGACCATGTTGTCCCTGCTTCTTCTGAACAATATGCCTTGAACCATAAAATCATCAGGGAATTTGTGGCTGAGCAGAAAATTCAAAACTTTTTTGATATTTTTTTTGGTATCTGCCACCAGGTTTTTTCTGAGAATGGATTTGCCTTACCGGGAAAGCTGATACTGGGGGCTGATTCCCATACAACAAGCTACGGCGCTTTTGGGGCATTTGCAGCAGGTATCGGCCGCTCTGAGGTGGCTTCTCTCTGGGCTACGGACGAGATCTGGCTCAGAGTGCCGGAGACAGTAAAAATTGATATTGAAGGATCGCTTCCTCCCGGAGTTTATGCAAAGGATGTTATTTTAAAGATTATAGGAGAGGAAGGGGCGGACAGAGCTAATTACAGAGCTGTTGAGTTTACGGGAAATGCCGTAAAAGAATTCAGCCTGGCTTCTCGGTTAGTGCTGGCGAACATGGCAGCTGAGATAGGTGCAAAGAATGGCTATTTTGAACCGGATGAAAAGGTTCTTCAGTGGCTCAAGGAAAAAGCAAGGGAAAAGTTTGAAGTTATTACTTCAGACCCGGATGCAAAATTTGAAGCAGTCCTTAAATATGACATTTCCTCTTTAGAGCCGCAGGTCGCCTGTCCCCATACAGTGGATAATATCAAACCAGTCTCTGAAGTAGAGGGAGAGGAATTTCATCAGGCTGTTATCGGGACATGTACAAACGGACGGTTTGAGGACCTGGAGGTTGCGGCAAGAGTATTAAAAGGTAAAAAAATACACCCAAAAGTGAGGGTGCTTGTTATTCCTGCATCCAGACAAGAGTACTTGTTTGCTCTAAAAAAAGGAATTCTTGAGATTCTGGTTAGTGCAGGCTGTGTGATACTAAATCCGGGCTGCGGTCCCTGTCTGGGAGCCCATCAGGGAATTCTTGCACCCGGCGAAGTTGCCTTAAGCACTGCAAACAGGAATTTCCGGGGAAGGATGGGAAGCCGGGAATCAAAGATTTTTCTGGCCTCTCCTGCTACAGTTGCCGCTTCTTCTATCGAGGGGAAAATTACTGACCCGAGGAAGTTTTTATGAAAAAGGGAAGAGTCTGGAAATACGGCGATAATGTCAACACGGATGTTATTTTTCCGGGTAAATACACCTATTCTGTTCTGGAGCCAGAGGAGATGGCCCGCCATGCACTTGAGGATTTAGATCCTGACTTTGCTCTTAACGTTAAGCCCGGGGATATTATCATTGCCGGCAAAAACTTCGGCTGCGGGAGTTCAAGAGAGCAGGCAGCCACATGTTTAAAATATGTTGGAGTCCAGGCTGTGATAGCCAGGTCTTTTGCCCGGATCTTTTTTCGGAACGCCATAAACCAGGGGCTGCCCGCTCTTCAATCAGAAGAAGCAGTGGACAGCATTAAAGACAGAGAGGAAATAGAGATTGATTTCTCTCTTGGGGAAATAAAAGCAAAAAAAGGTGTTTATAAGTTTTCTCCCTTTCCTGAATCCGTTTTAGGTATTCTGGAAGAAGGAGGGCTCATTCCTTATACAAAAAAGAAGTTAGAGACAAAATGAAGAAAGGAGGCGCAAATGCCTGAGTATAAAATTGCCCTGCTGCCCGGAGATGGAGTCGGAAAGGACGTTATGGAAGCAGCCATGATTGTGCTTGAAAAGATAGGGCTCGATGCAGAATATGTTGAAGGGGATATAGGCTGGGAATTCTGGTGTAAAGAAGGGAATCCTCTGCCGGATAGGACGATTCAGATGCTCAAGGAGACAGATGTTTGTCTTTTTGGAGCTATTACCTCCAAGCCCAAGGAAGATGCTCTTAAAGAACTTGACCCAAACTTGCGGGATAAAGGATATTCCTATTTCAGCCCGATCGTCCGCCTCCGCCAGGAATTTGACCTTTATACAAATCTAAGGCCCTGCAAGGCTTATCCTGGCAATCCTCTTAATTACCGCGATGATGTGGACCTGGTCATATTCAGGGAAAATACAGAGGGGATGTATGCGGGTGTGGAGTTCCATCCTCTGCCTGAAGAAGTAAGGCAGGCGCTTCTTCTTCATCCGAAAATGAAAAAGTTTGAAGAGCTTCCCCTTGAAGAAATAGCTCTCTCCACCAGAATAATGACAAAAAAAGCATGCACGAGAATACTGAAAAGGGCTTTTGAGTATGCGGAGAAGAATAAACGCCGCTCTGTGACTATCGTTGAGAAGCCAAATGTCCTGAGAGAGACAGGCGGATTTATCCTGGAAATAGCAAGAAAGATGGCTGGGGAATATCCAAAGGTTGAATTTAGGGAGGCAAATGTTGATGCCATGGCTATGTGGCTCGTGAAAAATCCGCAGGATTATGATGTCCTTGTGGCGGAGAATTTATTCGGTGACATAATCTCAGACCTTTCCGCCCAGCTTGTGGGAGGCCTGGGATTTGCCTGCAGCGGAAATATTGGAGAAAATTATGCTGTGTTTGAACCAACACATGGTTCGGCACCAAAATATACCGGCATGAACAAGGTAAATCCCACTGCTATGTTGCTCGCAACAAAAATGATGCTTGAGTGGCTGGGAGAGGAGGAAAAGTCCCGCAAGGTCGAAGAGGCTATTGCTCAAGTTATTAAAGAAGGAAAAGTGAGGACCTACGACCTTGGAGGGGATTCTTCCACAATGGATATTGCACGTGAAGTGGTTTCAAAGCTATAAAAAAAAGCAATAAGATGGGAAAGACAGTTATAGAAAAGATTATCCAGGGCCACACCGTGGAAGAAGTAAAACCCGGAAAGATTGTCTGGATGGATCTTGATATCCGGTCGGCAAGGGACTTTGGCGGTCCAAACGTAGTCAAGAATTACGAGAGGGAATACGGGGAAACGCCAGTAGCTGATAAAAAGAAGACTTATTTTACTTTTGACCTTTGTGTTCCGCCCTCTTCTCTTAAGTATGCCGACAACCAGCAGATATGCCGTAAATTTGCGCGTAAGCAGGGTATTAAAGTTTTTGATGTGGATTGTGGAATCGGGTCTCACGTACTGATGGAGGAAGGTCTTGCACAGGCCGGTACAACTGTTGTTGGTACGGACAGCCATATGAATATCCTGGGAGCAGTGGGCTGTTTTGGCCAGGGTATGGGTGATGTGGATATCGCCTTTGCCTTCAGGTCGGGAAAAACCTGGTTCGAAATTCCCGAAACAGTTAAAGTTCTGCTTAAAGGAAGTTTTTCCTTGCCGGCAACAGCCAAAGACTTAACTTTATATATTCTTAAAAAACTTGGAACAAAAAAAGCTGCCTTAAAAGCCGTGGAGTTTTACGGCGAAGCCGTGGAAAATCTTACTCTATCCGGCCGTATCACTCTCTGCAGCATGGTAACAGAAATGGCCGGAATCATTGGCTTTATACCGGAGTTTGGAGATTCGCTCAAATCAGAAATAAAAGATCTTTCCGGCGTAAAATTTTCACCTCACCAGGCTGAAAAGGATTCATCTTATGCCGAAGAGGTAGAGATTGATATAAGCGGTCTTGTGCCGCAGGTTGCAGTGCCTTTTTCACCGGATAATGTACAGGATGTCTCTGATCTTAAGGGAGTAAAGATCGACACAGGATTTATAGGCTCGTGCACGAATGGACGGACTGAAGATCTCGCTCTTGCTGCTCGGATATTGAAAGGGAAGAAGATCAAGGAAGGTGTTACGCTTAAAGTTGTTCCGGCTACGAGGCTTGTTTATAAAGAAATCCTGGAAAAGGGCATCCTTGAAGACCTTTTTCGAAGCGGTGCTGTAGTGAGCAATCCGGGCTGCGGTGGTTGTGCTGAAGGGCACATGGGCCTTACAGGAGAAGGGGAGGTTCAAATCAGCACAGGAAACAGGAATTTTGCCGGAAAGCAGGGAAAGGGAAAGACTTATCTGGCAAGCCCGGCTGTTGTGGCTGCCTCCTGTCTCAGCGGGAACATAACAAGCCCGGAGGGTTTATAAAATGGAAGAGTCCGTGCTTTCCGGAAGAATCTGGGTTCTACTGGACCGGAAAGAAAGATTGATCGAGGATATTGATACGGACCAGATTTACCATAACGCATTTCTTCATATCACCGAACTTTCACAGATGGGACAGTATGCCCTGGGCAACCTGGAGGGCTGGAAGGACTTTCCGGAGAAAGCTCATTCAGGAGACATTCTTGTTGCGGGAAGAAATTTTGGAGCCGGCTCATCCAGGCAGCAGGCTGTGGACTGTTTTACCGCCTTGAATATTGGGTTGATTCTTGCTCCTTCATTTGGTGCCATTTACTTCAGGAATGCCGTAAATTCTGGTTTTCCGGTGCTAAAATGTGCGGCTCTTGATGAGCTCGTTGCTAAAAAAGCTCTCGAGACAGGAGACAAAATCGAGGTAAATTTCCGGTCGGGCGAGGGGTGGGATATCAGCAAAGATATTTCTTTTAAGGTTGAACCCATGAGCGCTGTCCAGTATGATATTCTTAAGGCAGAAGGACTATTTAATTACGGAAAAAAGCTCGGCCATGAGTAGATAAAATGAATATTCTTGCCGTAGACACCACTACTTTTGCAGGGTCTATTGCCTTACTGGATAAAACAAAGCTTATTGCAGAAGTTAATGTAAATTCTTCATTAACTTATTCCGAACGTCTTCTCCCTGCCGTGGATTTTCTTCTGCAGACCAATGGACTAAAAGTTCAGGATATGGATGGTTTTGCTGTGGCTGCAGGACCCGGTTCTTTCACCGGGATCAGGATTGGTTTGAGCACGGTTAAATCTTTCTCATATGCATCCGGAAAACCGGTTGCTCCGGTATCAACTTTGAAGGCTTTAGCCTTAAAGCTTCGTCATCCCCAGGGCCATCTCCTCTGTCCTGTCCTTGATGCAAAAAAAGGAGAAATTTTTGCGGCTCTTTTTGAATCAAAAGGAGGAAAGCTTAAGGAGAGCATTGCCCAGGATTCTTACCTGCCTGACCGTTTCTTTTCACTCCTTCCTTCCCACAGGATTATTTTTTTTATAGGGAACGGCGTGGATGTTTATAGAGATAAAATTTTCCAGTATTTTAAAGATAAAGCCAGATTTTCCCGGCGGTCACCCTTTGTAGCCTATGAAGTAGGACTGCTGGGTTATGAGATGTTGAAAAGGAAAAAAGGTAAAAGTGCTCAGGAGCTCGAACCTTTGTATTTGCGTAAATCCCAGGCGGAGGAAAAAAATTAAAAAAGCCTCAGTTCTCCCCAATTTCTTCTCCTTGAGAAGTATGGAGGAAACAGACCTGGTTCATGTCCTGGAAATTGAAAAGCTCTCTTTTCCCAATCCCTGGCGTGAGATGACTTTTATGGGAGAAATGTATAATAAGCCGATATCCTTCTCCTTTGTTATTGTCCATAAATCTCAAAGAAAGATTATAGGGTACATCATTTTTTGGTACATTAAGAATCGGGCTCAGATCAACAACATCGCTATCCATCCTGATTTTAGACGTATGGGCATTGCAGAGACGGTTATTCGTCAGACCTTGGACCAGGTCCGGGTGGCTGGAGCAGAATATGTTACACTGGAAGTCAGGCCTTCCAATATGGCAGCCCGGTTTTTATATAATAAGTTAGGATTTGATGTTCTGGCGACAAAAGAAAATTATTACAATGATCCCCGGGAAGATGCCCTGGTCATGGGCATATACTTGGGTTAGTAATTTACCTTAACCAGGCACAAGCCCTTTGCGGGAGCCGTGGGGCTGGCCAGAGACCGTTTTTTTCCCCTGAAAATTTCTTCAATCTTTTCCGGAGGTATCTTGTTTTTTCCGATTTCCAGAAGTGTTCCGACCATGGTCCGGACCATGTATCGCAAGAATCCGTTCGCTTCAACTGTGTAGATAATTTCGCTGCCTTTTTTTTTGATCTCAGAACGTTTAACTTTCCTTACCGGGTTGAGCAACCGGTTAGAGGAGAAGGAAGTGAAATCAGCCTCTCGAATAAAAAGAGCAGCCGCCTTTTTCATAGGGTCTATTTTAAGCGGTGAAGCCCGGTGAAGGGTGTACCGGAAGATAAACGGGCTGATATTCGGAGAATTAAATATCCTGTACTGGTAAATTTTTGATATAGCGTTTTTTCTTGCATGAAAATCGGCATTTACTTTTTTGAGAGAAAAAACCTTTACATCCCCGGGGAGAATCGAGTTTAAAGCCCGTAGAAGTTCAGTATTTTTTATGCTGAGATTTGCATTGAAGTTGGCCACCTGTCCCTGGGCATGAACGCCGGCATCTGTGCGCCCTGCACCAAAAACATGGATTTTTTTCTGAGCGATTTTAAACAGGGAGTCTTCAAGGACACTCTGGATTGTTCTTTTATCAGGCTGTCGCTGCCAGCCGTGGAAGTCAGTCCCGTCATAGCTGATAGTAAGCCTGTAATTCTGCATTTTAATGAGAAAGGGGTCGCGTCTCAACATTTGACATATGAAATAATGGGGACAAAATAATGGGGACAGGCCCTATTTTTTGAATAGTCATTGCGAACGCAGTGCGGCAATCTCCTCCTCTTTTCAATAGATTTCCTTTCAGACTACCGGAAAGCGAGTTCAACTGCTTCCTCCGGACTTTTTGCCTTGATTACTCCCGGGATGTCCCACGTCCCAAGGCCAATAATTTTTTTTCCGTATATACAGCCGTATGCGATTTCAGTCAGAGTCCCGTACTGGCCGTCGATTGCAATTAAGACATCTGCGTTCATGGCAACAAGGGAATTTCTACTGTATCCCAATCCGGTAGCGATGGCGATATCAATGTAGGGATTTGCGTCATCCGGAGAATTTCCGGGAAGAATACCCATGGTTTTTCCCCCTGCCTCTTTTGCTCCACGGGAAGACGCTTCCATGATTCCGCTGAGCCCTCCACAGACAAGGATTGCCCCTTTTTCTGCGATCAACTGGCCGATTCTAAAAGCAATCTGGCGGGATTTTGCGTCAGCCTTCGCACCTCCGATAACTCCAATCCTTTTCTTTTTTCTCAATTCCATCTCAAAATATTCCTTTATTCTGTTTCAATTATAACTTTATTAACACAGAGAAGCATTCTTTTCAAACATAAAGGCTGGAGTAAGAATGATCCATCTTTTAAATATTTTTTGACATAACATCAGGAATTCATTCGTCTATAGAGATGATTAGATATGTTATTCAAAATTGCGAGTGCCTCTTTGATCGGGATTGACTCCTATCTGGTAGATGTGGAAGTTGATATTTCTATGGGCCTCCCCGGTTTTGTCACTGTTGGATTACCTGATGCATCGGTCAGAGAGAGTAAGGAAAGGGTGAGAGCCGCGTTGAAAAATTGCGGATACAAGTTTCCCTCACGAAAGATTACTATAAACCTGGCTCCGGCTGACAGGAGAAAAGAAGGTTCCTCTTTTGACCTTCCAATTTCTCTGGGCCTCCTTGCGTACTTGGACCTTTTTCCCATAGAAAGGCTCCGGGATTATTTATTTTTAGGGGAACTGGCTCTGGATGGAACACTCAAGTCCGGGAAAGGAATCCTTTCTTCTACTGTTCTTGCCAGGAAGAAAGGTTTCAAGGGGATAGTTATTCCAAAGGAAAATGAGAAGGAAGCATCTCTTGTGCAGGGGATAGATGTTTACGGAATGGAGAATTTGGTCCAGGTTATTCATCTGTTGAATGATTCAGAGGAAATCTCTCCATGCAGGTATTCTTTAAAAGAACTCTTGCCCCGGCCTGAATATGATATGGATTTTCAGGAGATCAGAGGCCAGCAGCATGCCAAGCGTGCGCTGGAAGTTGCTGCTGCGGGTTCGCATAATATTCTTTTGATCGGGCCTCCGGGAGCCGGCAAAACCATGCTGGCCAGAAGATTTCCTACAATACTACCGCCAATGGTTTTTGATGAAATGATTGAAGTCACCCAGGTTTACAGTGTTTCAGGGCTTTTAAAAGATAAGGGAGCTGTTGGTGAAAGGCCTTTTCGTGCTCCTCATCATACAATTTCTGATGCCGGGTTGATCGGAGGAGGTCTTATTCCAAAGCCCGGTGAGATAAGCCTTGCCCATCACGGTGTGTTATTTCTGGACGAGCTGCCTGAATTCAAAAGGCGTGTGCTTGAGGACTTAAGACAACCCGTGGAGGAAGGGGAAGTGACGGTCTCCCGGGCTTCAATGTCTGTGACCTTTCCTTCTTCATTTATGCTGGTGGCTGCCATGAATTCCTGCGAAGATGCTTATTGCGGCCTTTCTTCTTCTGATCTCAATTGTACAGACAGCCAGAGAATTCGCTATTATTCAAAAATATCCGGGCCTCTCCTGGACCGCATTGATATTCAACTCGAGGTGCCAAAAGTGGAATTTAAAAACATTATTTCCAAAGTTGAAGGTGAGAGCTCAGTAGCGATAAGAAAAAGAGTCATTCGAGCAAAAAAAAGGCAGTTACAGAGATTAAAAGGGAAAAAGATCTACTGTAATGCTCTAATGGGAACAAAAGAGGTGAAAAAGTACTGTCAGGTGGACAATGAGGGGAAAGCACTTCTGGAAATGGCTGTGAATCGCCTGGGATTCAGCGCCAGGGCTTACACCAGAGTTTTAAAGGTTGCCCGGACGATTGCAGACTTAAACGGGGAAGAGAAAATTAGCCCTGCCCATGTCTCAGAGGCTATCCAGTACCGCATGCTGGATAAGTATTTCTAGATAATAACCTTGTCCCGAAAATAAATATCAAATTTTGTAAGGATTTGATGAATCAAACCCCTACAGGATTTTTCCGTCCCTGACAACAAGTTTTCCGTTTTTTAAAACATGTTTTATGGGATTGATGCCCAGGTGGTAGACAAGGGTGAGGTAATTAGGAACGTCCCAGAGAACAAGGTCCATTTTTTTCCCGACCTCAAGGCTTCCCACATCTTCATGCCTGGCAAGAGCATAGGAGGAGTTTGCTGTTGCGGCATTAATTGCTTCTTCTATACTCATTTTTAAAGTGAAGACAGCAAGCTGGAGGACAAAAAGCATGGACTCTGTCATAGAACTTCCCGGGTTAAAATCCGTTGCCAGAGCCACAATGGCTCCTTCTTCTATAAGTTTTCGGGCGGGCGCTTTTTTCTCATGCATGAGAAAAAAGGAGACTGCTGGAAGAAGTGTTGCTGCAGTCTGGCTGTTGGAGAGCTTCTTGATTCCTTCTTCCGTGATGTTGATAAGATGGTCGGCAGATGAAGCTTTTTCCTCTGCTGCGAGCTGAGCCCCTCCAAGGGGAGAAAATTCATCTGCGTGGATTTTGATTTTGAGCCCTGCTTCTTTTGCGGCTCTGACCAATTTTCTCGTTTCCTCAATGGAGAAAACCCCCTCTTCGCAGAATACATCAAAGAATTCAGCAAGTTTTTTTTCTTTGACTTCGGGAAGAATTGTTTGAATGAGGAGCTCAATGTAATCGCTTTTTCGCGCTTTGTACTCCTCTGGAATTTCATGAGCACCCATAAAAGTAGGGACAATATCTACAGGATGGAACCTGTTTGCCTCTTGCATTGTTTCGAGCTGCTTTATTTCGTCATTCAGATTCAGTCCATAGCCGCTTTTTGCTTCAACGGTAGTGGTGCCTAGGAGAAGCATCCTGTCGAGGCGCGAAAGACAAAGGGAGAGGAGTTCCTTCTGTGAAGCTTGGCGGGTTGACTTAACAGTTGTTTGAATCCCTAAGCCTTTTTCTGCCAGCTGCTGGTAGGAGTAACCTTTAAGGCGAAGTACAAACTCTTCTTCTCTGGTTCCTGCAAAGGGGAGGTGTGTGTGGGAATCCACAAAACCTGGAAGGCCGACTAAACCGGTTCCATCGATTTGAATGCAGTTATCTTCTAAGTGGACCTCTTCTTTGAACCTTTTTTTTTCACCAATAAAGACAATCCTGCCTTTAAAAGATGCAATGCAGCCTTTTTCTAAAAGCCCGACTTCCTGTAGTGCCTCTTTTCTCTTAGGTATCCGGCCTTCACAGGTGAGAAGTTGGCTGCAGTTTTTTACAACACAGTCAGCTGATTTCATCGGGAAACTTTCTCAGCGGAGATATCTTGTTCCTCCTGATGAAAGAGGGTGTCTCGTAAGGCTCCCACTGTTTTTCCCAGGAAGGTTTGTTCCAGAGGGTTTCGCTTCCTTTTGGCTCGAATAAGTAGGGGGGTGTTTTAGTGTGAACCGGGAAGGGAGGAGGAGTTTTTTGACGGACCGGGGGGAATTCTTCCGGTGTGTGGGCCTCTTTTTGACGGGAGAGCTCAAAACCTGTTGCGATTACTGTGACTTTAGCCATGTCTTTCATCTCGTCGTTTATGACTGTACCGAATATGATATTGGCTTCCTGGTGTGCCTGGCTGTGAATCAATTCTGAAGCTTTGGAGACTTCGTGTAAAGTGATGTCTTTGCCGCCCGTTATATTGATGAGAACTCCTTGGGCGCCCTCTATTGATGTGTCAACCAAGAGAGGACTGGATATTGCTTTTTGTGCGGCATCAACAGTCCTGTTTTCTCCGGATGCTATACCTGTACCCATAAAAGCCATTCCCATGCCTTTCATGATTGATTTGACGTCAGCAAAATCCAGGTTGATCAATCCTGGTCTTGTGATGAGGTCAGAGATTCCCTGAACGGCCTGACGAAGGATGTCATCTGCCATCTTGAAAGCATCCGTAATAGAAGTGTCCAGGGTAACAGTCTGGAGAAGCCTTTCGTTGGGTATTGCAATTACTGTGTCAACAGAAGATTTTAACTCGATCAGACCTTCCTCAGCCTGCTTTCCCCTGACTTTTCCTTCAAACTGAAAGGGAAGGGTGACTATGGCGATGGCAAGGATGTCCATTTCGGATGCAAGATTAGCCAAAATCGGAGTTGCTCCTGTTCCTGTTCCTCCTCCTAAACCGGTCGTCAGAAAGACCATATCTGAACCTTGAATTAGATCGATTAATTTTTCTGTGTCTTCAACAGCCGCCTCTTTCCCGACATCCGGTCTTCCTCCCGACCCTAAACCTTTTGTGAGCTGTTTTCCGATCTGAATTTTGCTCTTTGCCCTGTTATTGTTTAAAGCTTGAAGGTCTGTATTAACTGAGATGAAATCTACTCCTTCAATTCCTGTTTCGATCATCCTGTTTACAGCATTTCCACCGCCGCCGCCGAGCCCTATAACTTTGATTTTAGCGGCGCAGCGGTCTTCCACAAGGTGAAATTTTAATTTGTTTCTTAAGTCACTCATTTTTACCTCCTATGCTTCCTTAAGCCAGTCTTTTAATTTAACAAAAATGCCTTTTTTTCTATCTTTGGATAGGCCTTTTTCTTTCCACTGTTTATACCCGTATATAATAAGGCCTACAGAGGTGGCATAGTCCGGGGTGTTGACTCTGTCCACCAGCCCTCCTATTCCGCTGGGATCCCCGCGCCTTACTGGTAAATCGAAAATCTCCTCTGCAACCTCTTCCAGCCCTTCCAGTAAAGCCGTGCCGCCAGTGAGGACTATCCCGGAATTAAGAGATTTTTCGTATCCCATCCTTTTAATGTCATTATCAACCAGGCGGAAGATCTCTTCTGCTCTGGGTTGAATGATGTCGGCTAATAACTGCCTGGATAGGATTCGAGGCTTTTTCCCTCTTCCTACGGATGGCACTTCAATGGTTTCCTGCTCATCCATAAGTGGACTGGAAACGCAGCCAAATTTTTTCTTTATCTTTTCTGCTTCGGGAATGGGCGTGCGCAGGCCAACGGCGATATCATTGGTGAAATTGTCTCCTCCAATGGGAATAATAGATGTGTACCACAGGCTTCCTCGCTCGAAAATGGCCATTTCGGTTGTCCCTCCTCCAACATCGATGAGTCCCACTCCAAGTTCCATTTCATCATGAGTTAGAATAGCGGCGCTTGCAGCGATCTGGTTGAGAACGATTTGTTCGATTTCAATCCCGGCTCTTGAAATGCAGGTTCTCAGGTTTTGGACAGACGTGGTTGCGCTTGTTACGATGTGAACATTAACTTCAAGTTTTATCCCGCTCATTCCGAGTGGGTCTTTGATTCCGTCTTGTTCATCCACTAAAAATTCTTGAGGAATAATATGAATGATTTCTCTGTCGGGGGGGATGGATACGGCCTTGGACTGTTCAATAACGCGCTTGATGTCTTCCTGGGAGATTTCTCTGTTTTTACCGGAGACTGCGATGACTCCTCTGCTGTTAAAGCTCTTTATGTGAGCACCGGAGATTCCGATAAAGGCTGAGTCGATCTCAAATCCCGCCATTAACTCTGCCTCTTCCTGGGCTTTTTTAATGGCGCTTACAGTGGCATCAAGGTTGACCACGACTCCTTTTCTCAGTCCTCTTGACTCAGCTGTGCCAACGCCTATAATCTCGATTTTTTTATCTTCTGCGGCTTCGCCGATAATAGCGGAAATTTTTTTAGTCCCGATGTCGAGTCCGACGATATAGTTGTTTTTAGGCATCATAAATCCTCCTTCTTAGAGTTGGGGGTATTCCCCCTGTAAGAAGAGTTTTTTATAGGTTTGATATAAAAACGGTCCTGGAAACGTAGGTCTACGTATTCAAGGTCTCCATATTTTTCGAATTTTGCACGTGATTTCTGGAATAATTCGAGCTTCTGGGAAAATTTATCACTGCCGAGAATAAGTCTTGTATGTTGTGTCTTAAGTTGAACAGAGATATTTTCGTACTCTGAAAGGTCGATAACATCCAGCCGCTCCTTTTCTTGTGGAGACAGGCTTCGAAGGCATTTCCATGCAAGATATAACTTTTCTTCAAAATGGTTTTGAAAGTTATTTGAATCGATAAGTAGCGGGAGATTGATATTTTCCCTTGAATTTATCTTTTCGAGCTGGATACCCTCCTTGTCGATAATATACAGATAGTCTTTTTTTAAGACAGCAATGGGGATTCTTTCTTTAATTTCGATTTTTAAAGTTGACGGGAAAATTTTTCTTACACGTACCTCTTTAATCCATCTGTGAACCGTGAGTGCTTCCTGAAGGTGGCTGATGTCAAGAAGGAGAAGATTCCCCATGTTTTTCCCTTTTAAAACCTGTTGAATTTCTTCCCGTATCTCCGGTTTTTGGCAGACGATCTCTAAACTTTTTACATTCAGGTTTTCCCACGAGATCAGGAATAGATAGAGCCGCTGGAAGGAATAAAATATTCCGCCAAAAAAGAGGAAAAGGAAGAATATATGCTTGAATTTCAGCCTGATTTTTCTCTGGATCTTTTTTGGACTTGTTTTCCCTTTTTTTCGCTGGAACTGCATGGGCCGGGAAGAGAAAGAATCTGCTCTGCTATTGATTGCTGGATTCAAGTGGGAAGCCATGTTTATCCTTTTGCCTCCAGGATCTTTATACAGTCGGGAATGACCTGGTTAATATTTCCTGCTCCCAGAAAGAGAATTATGTCCCCGGGCTGAGCGGCTTTGCCGACAGCGGAAGGAATTTTTTTCATGTCTGGTTCAAAGACTACATTTTTGTGTCCAAGCTGTTCGATTTCCTCATAAAGAACCTTGCCGGAGACGCCGGGAATAGGGTTTTCCCCGGCCGGGTATATTTCCGTGATAATAAGCACATCTGCCTGGTTAAAAGATGTGGCAAAACTCTTCATGAGAAGAGAGAGGCGGGAGAAGCGGTGAGGTTGAAAAACCGCCATAATCCTTCGTGTCCATCCTCTTGTTGCTGCTTCAAGTGTGGCTTTTATTTCAGTGGGGTGATGGGCATAGTCTTCGATGATCATAATATTGTTAACTTTTTTTATTAATTCGAAACGGCGGCCGGTGCCTTCGTAGCTTTCCAGGGCTTCAAGGATATGGTGTAGGGGGATGTCTAAATCAAGACCAACTGCCACGGCTGCCATAGCGTTGTAAATGTTATGAGTGCCGGGGACGTTAAGCTTCAGTTTTCCCAATTTTTTGCCCTTCCAGTAAAGATTTGAAGTGCTTGAGAATTCTTTAAACTGCTTGTCTCTGGCAAAAATATCGGCCTGGGCTGAGAATCCGTAGTTGATAATTCTCCGGTCAAGTGAGGGAATGAGGGCCTGGATATTGGGATTGTCAAGGCAGAGGACTATAGGGCAGTAAAACGGAACTTTATTGGCAAAATCGACAAATGTTTTTTTGATTTCATCAATTGTCCTGTACTGGTCCAGGTGCTCATCGTCCAGGTTGGTAAGAACTGCGATAAAGGGTGATAAATATAGGAATGACCGGTCGCTTTCATCAGCTTCGGCTACGATGAAGTCGCCTTCACCCAGTTTTGCGTGGGCACCAATAGTGTTTAAGCGGCCGCCTACGATTATCGTCGGGTCAAAACCGCCCGACTCCAGGACCTTGGCAATCATGGATGTGGTTGATGTCTTGCCGTGGGAACCAGCAACAGCGATTCCGTATTTCATCCGCATCAATTCAGCCAGCATTTCTGCGCGGGGGATTACCGGGATTTTGCGGCGGCGTGCTTCTTCGACCTCGACATTGCCCTCTTTGATGGCAGAAGAGACGACAACAACATCTGCGCCCTCGACTTTTTCAGCTTTGTGGCCGATCGATATTTTTGCTCCGAGGCTTGTGAGCCGCTTTGTTACTTCTGTATCTGTGATATCTGATCCCGATATCTTGTAGTCCATGTTCAAGAGCACCTCTGCAATACCGTTCATGCCTGTGCCGCCGATTCCGATCATGTGGATATGGTTAAATTTTTTATAAACGCGTTCAACCATGAGATTACTCCTTCAGCTCCATCTCCATGAGTTCAAAGCAGAGATTCGAAATATTTTCGGACACTTTTTCTGTTTTCATCCGGCTCAAGTTTTTTTCCATATTGCCTATTTCTTTTTTGTTTTTAAGGAAGTGGAAGATTTTCCCGGTGAAGATTTCAGGCTTAAATTCCTCTTCAAGGATAACCTCAGCTCCTTTTGTTTTTTCCAGTTCTCTGGCGTTGAAGACCTGGTGATTATCTGTAGCCTGGGAAAAAGGAATCAACAAAGAAGCTTTTTGTGATGCGATGAGCTCTGCTATGGTGGTTGCACCGGCTCGGCTGATTACTAAATCTGATTTTTGAAAATAGCTGGCCATGTCATAAAAATAGGGAGCCACGGATACTTCCTTAAATCCGTTTTGGGCATAGCTGTTCTTGACCCATTCAAAATCATTTTTTCCTGTTTGATGGAAGATTCTTAAGTTTTCTATTTCCTTTTTGAGAAGAGGGAGAGAGGCAGTCATTGCCTTGTTCAGGAAATGAGATCCCTGGCTTCCTCCAAAAAGATTGATGGTGAGCTTACTGTTCCTTTCTTTGGGCAAAAGATGGTAAAACTCCTCCCTAACGGGATTCCCTAAAAATACTCCCTTTCCTTTAAAAAAAGGAAGAGAGTTTTTAAAAGCAACAACAGCTTTTTTTACCCAGGGAAGCAGAAGCCTGTTAGTGAATCCGGGATGGAGATTTTGTTCGAGTATCAAGGTGGGGATCTTCATCCACGAAGCAAGGAGGACAATGGGACCTGAACTGTAGGCTCCTACCCCAATTACCAGGTTTGGCTTTGTGCGGAGAAGAATAGCAAAAGATTTAATAAAGGAAAAAGGAAGAAGAAGAAGGGATTTGAAAATTTTTATTCCTTTTCCCTTTATTCCCTCAATTTTTAAAGGGATAAAATTTACGTGATGATGTTTCATGATGTCTTTTTCCAAATCCCGGCTGCTCCCGATAAATATTATATGAAGGCGTGGATCTCGCTCTTTTAGTTTGTCTCCTACAGCTAAAGCCGGGTAGAGATGACCTGCTGTGCCTCCGCCGCATAAAATGATTTTTCTCTCCTTCATTTTTTCCTTTTGATGTTTTTCTTTCTCTGTGAAATGTTGAGAAGAATTCCGATGCCGAACAGGCTGCACAGGAGAGAGGACCTCCCGTAGCTGATCAGGGGAAGTGGGATTCCGGTTGGGGGGCCGAGGCCCAGGACAATACTTATGTTCAGCATAGCCTGGGAAAAGATGGCCAGCGTTATTCCTGCAGCAGCGATTTGGCTGAAGAAGTTGGGCGCATTTCGGGCAATAACCAGTCCTCTCCATAAGAATATTAGGAAAAGAAACAGAACTGTTAATGTGCCGATGAGTCCAAGTTCTTCTCCCACAATGGCGTATATGTAATCTGTATGTGTACAGGGCAAAAAGAAAAGTTTCTGGGTGCTTTCCCCGATGCTGACCCCGAGGAGACCTCCGGAGCCAACAGCTAGTTTTGATTGGATGATCTGGAAACCAGCGCCCTGAGGATCTTTTGTGGGGGACAGAAAAGCGATGATTCTATCTAATCTGTAAGAAGCCTGGAAAAGGTAAAAAGCAAAAAGAGCTGAAGAGAAAATTCCAAGACATATAAAGTATTTAAACTTAACTCCTCCGATAAAGAGCATAATCGAGCAGATGAGAAAGATCAGCAGCGCTGTCCCGTAATCAGGCTCCTTGATGATCAAAAGGATAAAAATCAGGAGCACGGCCAAAGGGAAAAGAAGAGTTTGAAATTCGTTCATTTTTTCTTTTTTACGGTCGAAATAATAGGCAAAAAAGAGAATGAGACTTATTTTTGCTAGCTCTGAGGGCTGGAACCGGAGACTGAAAAACTGAACCCAGCGGTTTGTTTTCGCCAGAGCCGGCATGAGCAAACACAGCACAAGAAGGAAGAAGGAACAAAAAAGAAGCCCGTAGATAAAGTAAAAGTTCTTGTAAAACTGCTTTCTTATAGGAAGCATGAAGAAAATTAGAGCCAGTCCGATACCGGCTACCACGATTTGGTTGACAAAAAAATGAAAGGAGTCCTGATATTTTTCGCTGGCTAAAATACCGGAAGAACTGTAGACCATGATCAGACCGATGACCATAAGTATAAGAGTGGCGAGAAAAAGAGTTTTATCAAAGCCGTAAGATCTGAATATTTCCATATACCTATGTTGTCCTTTTTTCCTTGAGTTCTTTCTCGAGGTTTAAGACTTCGCGCTTAAAAACCTCACCCCTTTCTTTGAAGTTCTGAAACATGTCAAAGCTTGTACAGGCTGGCGCAAGAAGGACCACTTCTCCTGGTTTTGCTCTGGAGTAGCCTGATTTTACAGCCTCTTTCATGGAGGAGGCTGTTTCTATGGGGACAGTGTTCTTAAGAGCATCTCTGATCTTATCCCGGGCTTCCCCGAGGAGAATAATCCTGCTTACTTTTTCTTTTATTGGTTTTAAGAGTTTTGTAAAATCACCTCCTTTATCCCTTCCGCCCAGGATAAGAATGATTTTCCGGTCAAAGCTCTGGATAGATTTGGATGCGGCATCCACGTTTGTGGCTTTGGAATCATTAAAAAAGTTTATTTCTTTCACTGTTTTAACTTCTTCCAGCCGGTGTTCAAGACCTTGAAACCTCTGGATTGAGTCTTTTATTTTTATAAGCGGGATGCCTAAAATATGACCCACCAGAGCGCTTGCCATGATGTTTTCCTGGTTATGGATTCCAAGAAGGGGGATTACAGAAGTTTTAATCAGCTTTTCTTCTTTTGCATTCGAAAAAATAATCCAATCTCCCCGAAGGAAACATCCCTTCGAGACTTCTCTCTTTCGGCTGAAAGCAAATATTTCAAGTTCCCGGAGATCTTTGAGCTTCCAGACAAGAGGATCGTCCTGATTGAGAATGGCAATGTCGTTTTTTTTCTGGGAAAAAATGAGTTTCTTTTTTGCCTCGTAATAATCCGTGAAGGAAGAGTGCCAGTCCAGGTGATCAGGAGAGATATTGAGAAAAACCGAGATCGACGCTCTGAAGTGATTGATGTAAGCAAGCTGGAAACTGGAAAGTTCTGAGACGTAAATGTGTTCGTCTTTGCTGTTCTTAACAAAGCTTATCAAAGGTGTTCCGATGTTGCCAGCAAGGTAAGACTGTAATCCCCCATTTTTTAATATTTTATGGGTAAGAGTCGCTGTAGTGGATTTCCCATTCGACCCTGTTATGCCTACGATTTTTCCTTTTAAATAATTGGAAGCCAGTTCTATTTCAGAGATGATTTTTATTCCCTTTGATTTGGCTGCCTCGAGCTCAGGAGACCACGGGACTCCGGGGCTGGGCACGATGAGGTCGGCTTCAGTAAAGGATTCTTGTTGGTGATTTCCTGCTTCAACAACAACGCCCTTTTGCTCCCAGAACGGGATTCTCTGTCCAAGTTCTTCGGGTTTCTTTTTTTCGCTGACTTTTACCCGGGCTTTGTGCCTGAGGAGAAAATGGCAGAGAGCTTCCCCTGTTTTTCCTAAGCCGACGACCAGAACTTTTTTTCCTTCCAGATTCATTTTATCTAAGTTTTAAGGTGGTGAGGCTGAAAAGGGCAAAGATAATGGCAGCAATCCAGAACCGGATGACAATTTTTTCCTCAGACCATCCAATAAGTTCAAAGTGATGATGAAGCGGCGCCATCTTGAAGATTCTTTTTCCTCCTGTCAGTTTAAAGTAAGAAACTTGAAGCAGAACAGAGAGAGCTTCCAGAATAAACACTCCGGCAACCATAAAGAGAAGGAATTCTTGTTTTATGAGAATAGCGATTAGACCGATAGTTGCTCCCAGAGAGAGGGCTCCCACATCGCCCATGAAGATTTGTGCAGGATGGCAGTTATACCAGAGAAATCCCAGGCAGGCTCCTGCCATGGCTCCAACAAACACTGTGAGTTCTGCTGCGGGAGCTACCCGGACAATATTTAAGTATTCAGACCAGAGTACATGGCCTGCGATATAGCATAGAGCCAGGAAGGCGGTGGCACTGATGAATGTTAGACCTGTTGCGAGCCCATCGAGTCCATCAGCAAGGTTGACCGAATTTGAAGATGCCACGAGAATAAGAATTATCCACGGAAGATAAAACCAGCCTAGATAAGGGGCCCATTTCTTGAAAAAAGGAAGGCTCAAATGAAGGTTAAACTCACCTGTCAAACCGAGATAAACAAGAATGAGCCCAACAACTCCGGATAGAACAATTTGGAATACGAACTTACGGCGTATGATGAGCCCCTTGGGCTTTTTTTCTATGATTTTTAGAAAATCATCCCAGAAGCCGAGAAGGCCAAAAATAAGCATTGTAGCCATAGCCAGCCGGACATATGTGTTGCCTAGGTCTCCCCAGAGAAGCACAGGGATTATTGTCGAGCTGATAATCAGAATGCCTCCCATCGACGGAGTCCCTCTTTTTTCGAAGTGAGATTCAGGTCCCTCAGGCCTTATTTCTTCTCCTATCTGATACTTCTTGAGCAGTTTTATCAGCCAGGGCCCGAGGAACAAGCATATAAGAAGGGCTGTTATCCCGGCTAGGGCTGTCCTTACTGTGATGTATCGGAAGACATTGAAGAAAATAAAGTATTCTTTTAGAGGAACCAGAAGATAATAAAACACGTTACAGTCCTTTTAATTTTAATTTTTTTACGATTTTTTCGATTTTTATGCCTCTTGAACCCTTAACCAGAATAAGGTCTCCTTCCCGAATAAGAGGCCATATCTCTTCAGCTGCTTCCCTAGAATTTTTAAAAGAAAATATCTGGTTTTTTCTTTTTCCCGCAGCCAGGGCTCCTTTAATCATGTGTTTACTGAGAGGGCCCACAGTAATAAGGATATCCCATCCCCATTTTACTACCTGCTTTCCAGCCCGGATGTGGTAGGCAACCTCCCTTTTCCCGAGTTCGAGCATATCGCCCAGTACAGCAATTTTTCTTTTAGAGGGGAGGTCAGCCAGCCCTTTTAAAACCGATTCCAGTGCTGCTGGATTTGAGTTATAAGAATCATCGATTAGCTTGATGTTATTTTTTAAACAAACAAGGGTTCCTCTTTTTGGAAGGGGTTCAAGGGAAGCAATTTGTGAAAGGGTAAACTCAAAGGGAACAGAAAGAGCGCAGTTGACTGCCGCTGCTGCGAGAAGGTTGTAAAGGTAACCTTCATAAAAGAAGGGGAGGACTATTTTGCCCTGCTTCTTACCGTATCGCAGCTTGAAGGAAGTCCCTTCCCATCCGATCTTTTTAATGTTTTGAGCGCGAATATCACATTCCTTCGAGAAGCCAAAAGTTAGAGTCCTCCCCTTCCATCCTTCTGCAATTTTTTTGACTAATAGGTCATCTCCATTAAGCACGGCTGTTCCGTTCTTTTTTGTTCCTTCAAGTATTTCTTTTTTAGCTAGTGCGATTTCGTTTAAACTCTTAAAAAACTGGAGGTGGACAGGTTTGATGTTGGTTAAAACAGCTATATCCGGTGGGGCTATTTGGGTTAGAGTTCTGATTTCTCCTTTGTGGCTCATGGCCATCTCGAGCACAACAACTTCATGCAGATCTGTCAGCTTGAGAAGGGAAAGGGGAACACCGAGGTGGTTGTTGAAGTTACCCTCGGACTTGAGCGCATTGAATTTTTGGGAGAGGAGATGAAATGTAAATTCTTTGGTCGTGGTCTTGCCTGTACTTCCTGTAATGCCGATAACTTTAACAGGATGTTCAGAGAGAACCTTCTGGGCGAGTTTCTGGAGCGCCTTGAGAGTATTTTTGACCTGAATAATAGCAAAGCCTTTTTTTGGAATGGTTATTTTCTGTGAGATAACAGCCCCTGAAGCTCCTTTCTTGGCAGCAGAGGGAACGTAGTTGTGGCCGTTCCGTGCGGCAGTTAAAGCGAAGAAAAGTTCACCCGGCTGAGTGAGCCGTGAATCAATATTAAATTTATGAAAAGAGAGTGAAGCAGAACCCTGGAGGATTTTCCCATCCATTTTTTCTGCTGTTTCATTCAGCCGGAGATTGACCAATTTCAGGCAAACTCCTTTTTCTTGAGGATTTCTCTGATGACTTCAGCGTCATCAAAATGAAAGATTTTATCTTTAATGATTTGATAGTCTTCATGACCTTTGCCTGCAACAAGGATGTAATCCCCTTTTTCTCCGAGCGAAAGAGCATGCTCGATGGCTTCTCTTCGGTCTGGCAGAATTTCATACTTTGTTGCTCCGGTTTTTTTTATGCCTTTTTCTATATCCGATATTATAACAAGAGGATCTTCTGACCTGGGATTATCCGATGTAATAATGGCCCAGTCAGCAAGGGTTCCGGCAATTTCTCCCATCCTTGCTCTTTTAGATTTATCCCGGTCTCCTCCTGCTCCAAAGACCAGAAGGATTCGCCTGGCGTTCAGCCCCCGGATAGTTTCCAATAAATTTCTGAGAGCATCGTCAGTGTGGGCATAATCGACAAAAATCCTGAGTCCCAGGGAATTTTCAATTTTTTCAAACCTTCCCGGGACTCCTTTGAGCGCGGCTATACCTTCCTTGATCGCTGAAACAGGTAAACTCAGTGTTAGAGCCACGGCAATGGCAGCCAGGATGTTGTAGAGGTTGGGCTTTCCCAGGAGAGGGGAGGAGACAGAAAGGGTTCCCTCTGGATGTTTAACCGAAAGGCCTATTCCTTTTTCGGTTAGCTTGAAATTTTCGCCCCTTATTAAGGCAGATGGCTCAAGACCATAGGTTATCACATCCTTGGAAAGCTGGGGTATCAGTTTTTTTCCCCACGAGTCATCAGTATTAACCACAGCTATTCTTTTTTTATCATTGAGGAAAAATAACTTTTTCTTGGCTTCGAAATATTTTTCCATGGAGAGGTGATAATCCAGATGATCACCGCTCAAATTCACAAAAACTACAACATCAAACCCTATGCCAAGCACCCTCTTGAGGTCTAAAGCATGGGAGGAGACTTCAATCAAACAGTGGGTTGCTCCCTGCTCCAGAATCTCCCTCAACATTCTCTGCAAATCAGGTGCCTCTGGCGTGGTTCTCCCGGCGGAAATACTCATATTGGGGCCCCGGTAGGATATAGTCCCAATAACTCCAGGGGTGAGGCGGGATTTTTTCAGTATTTCCTCAAGCAGGTATGTGAGCGTGGTTTTTCCTTTTGTTCCTGTTATACCGACAACTTTCATTTTTTGGGAAGGATGGGAATAAAAATTGGCTGAGCACAGGGCCAGGGCTTCCCGCGCATCAGTAACCTGAATCCAGCTTTTCTCGAAATTGTCTGGTTTTGGCTTTTCTGAGAGGATAACCGCAGCACCGTTGAGGACGGCTTTCTCGACAAAATCAAAACCGTCTTTTTTTATTCCTTTTAGAGCTGCAAACAAAAAGCCAGGTTTTATGTCTTTTGAAGAATAGGCAATCCCTTGAATTTCTTCTTTTTCATTTCCTTCAAAGCGCACCGGAGAAATTCCTGACACCAGGTCTTTGAGCTTCATTTTTCCCTCTGCTTCAGGAGATTATCTGCGATAATTGTATTCAGAGATTTTTCTTGTTGGGGAATCCGGAGATAGCGAAGAGATTGGCTGGCAATTTCTCTAAAAACTGGAGCTGCTACTTCAGCTCCGTAATATTGACCTTGGGGGTCATCGATGACTACAACTATGGAGAGGGCGGGATTGTCTACGGGGGCAAAGCCGACAAAGGATGCCGTATGCGCGGTAAAAGAATACCTCCCGGTTGAAGGGTCGAATTTCTGAGCAGTCCCTGTCTTCCCCGCAACTGTATAACCTCTGATTTGAGCAGAAGTTCCTGTTCCTTCCTGGACTACCCCTTCAAGAATGGACACCAATTCTGAAGCTGTTCCCTTTGATAATATTCTTTTACGGGAGACGAGCTTTTTTTTCAGTGTGTTAGGAAAACGCAGGTTATTTTTAACGATCCTGGGAGTAAGAGCAACACCTCTGTTGGCAATTATGTTTATCGTCTGGAGCATCTGGATTGCGGTGACTGAGATTTCGTAGCCGATGGAAAGAGAGGCCGGGGAAATTCTGCTCCAGGTGTCCAGTGGTCTGAAAATCCCGCTTTCTTCGGCAGGGAGGTCAATCCCGGTTTTTTGACCAAAGCCGAAGGCTTGTATTACCCTGTAGAACCTTTCTTTATCTAGGCTCTGACCGATTTGAATTGCTCCAACGTTGGAGGAATGAATGATGACCTCAGGAAAAGAAAGAACTCCAAACCGCTTATGGTCTCTGATAGTCTTCCCCGAGATGTAGATATACCCCTTGCTGCAGTCAAAGTTGTCATACAGGTTTGTCCTGTTTGCTTCCAGAGCTGCTGAGGCTGTGACGATCTTAAAAGTAGAGCCGGGTTCAAAATTATGGTGAACAGCTTGGTTTCTATCAATTACCGTGGGCATTGGGAGAAGGTTGTTAAGGTCGTATGTGGGGTAGTTCGCCATTGCCAGGATTTCTCCGGTGGAGGGTCTTGCGACTATCACAGTTCCCCATTTTGCTCCGGTCTCAAGCATGGCTTTTTCCAGCGCTTTTTCTGTGTAATACTGTATGGTCTCATCGATTGTCAGGAATAGATCTTTTCCGGGTTCCGGCTCTCTCAAAATCTCAAAGCGGTATTCTCTTTTTTTTGCATCTTTCAGGATAAGATGCTCCCCTTCTTTTCCTTTTAATATGGGGTCGTATTTGTACTCAATTCCGCTGGCTCCTGTTTCGTCAATGTTGACTCTTCCCAGGAGATGGGCAGCGAGTTGTCCGTGAGGGTAGAACCTTTTATTCTCTTCCATAAAATAAATTCCGCTCAAGGAGAGATTTCTTAACTGCTCTTCTTTTTCTGGATCGATTTTTCTTTTTATCCAGATAAAAGTAACATCTTTTTTTATTCTTGCTTTTAGTTTTTGAAGCTCGATCTCGGATAAATCCAGAACTTTTTTCAGTTTGTTTATTTTTTCGAGCTTTAAATTGTAAGGTTCCCCTTTGGAAGGAACATAATAGACGGATTGCACGGGGAGACTGCGGGCCAGAATATTTCCCTTGGTGTCATAAATTGTTCCTCTTTTTGGGATGATGGGCTTTTTATTTTGATTTTGGTCGATAACGACAGCTTTTAAGCGGGGATGGTCAAAAACCTGGAGCTGGACAAGGCGGACGATGAGCCCGCTCATCCAGAGCATGAAGAAAAAAGAAAGGATAATAGTTCTTTTGTGCGCTTTTTTCTGAAAATAAATACTCATTAAATTTATTTATGCTTAAGGATTAAAATCGTCATAGACGATTTGTTTCTCTTTGGGCTTGACCAGCTTTAATTCCTCTTTAGCGATTTTTTCAACATTTTCCAGGGAGAGAAGAGAAGATTTTAATAATTCCAGCTTCTCGACCTCCTTTCTCAGGTTAAGAACTTTATCTTCCAGTTCACCCTCCTCATATCCGATCCGGACTGATTCCATCTGGTGCCAGACGTAAAATGTCAGAATAAGAATAATAAAAATTGTGCAAAACACAACGAGCGTTATTTCATTCCTGGTGTACTTTTTTCTTACCATTTATATTATCTCGGCGGCTCTGAGCTTGGCTGACCTTGCTCTGAAGTTAATGGCGATCTCCTCTTCTGAAGGGACAACTGGCTTTTTTGTTTGAATTTTCAGGCAAGGGTGGGAATTCATCGAAGTTGCAAGCTGTATAAAGGTTTGCTTGATTATTCTATCCTCAAGGGAATGAAAGGAGATTGCGGCAATGTGCGCCTTTTTTGGGAGTTTTTGGGAAATCCTCTCGATAAAACCGGAAAGGCTTTTTAATTCCTGGTTGACTTCGATACGTATGGCCTGGAAAACTTTTGCGGCAGGATGGATCTTTCCTTTTTGGGGCCTCCAGCGGCAGATTTCTTCGACTGTGCGGCAGAGCTGTGTTGTGGTTTCGATTTTTTGAGTTTTTCTTCTTGTTACAATTTCTCTTGCAAGTCTTCTAGCCTGTCTGAGTTCACCGTATTCGTGAAATATTTGGGAGAGCCTGTGCTCTGGAAGTTTATTGATTATTTTATGGGCTGTAGTTTTGTTCCTGAGGTCCATCCTCATGTCCAGGGGGCCTTCCCGGCTGTAACTGAATCCCCTCTCGGGTGAATCGAGCTGGAAAGAGGACATGCCCAGGTCGAGCAGGATACCCCGGATTTTGGAGAAATCTATTTTAAGGTCAGGGAGATATCTGAAGTCTGAATGGTAAAGGCTTACTCTATCTGCATACGGCTCGAGTTTTTCTTTTGCTTTTAAGAGAGATTTTTCATCGATATCAAAACCGATAAGGATTGCCTTGGGATTTCTCTTGAGTATTTCAAGAGTGTGTCCTCCCAGACCAAGAGTGCAGTCCACGTAAGTTCCTTCCCTCTTTATTTGAAGGTATTGTAGTGCTTCTTCTAAAAGAACCGGGATGTGGTCATTCCCGTTCATTCAATTTTTCCTTGAGGCAATAATTTAGCGATGTCTTCGAAATCTTCATTTGTTAGAGGTTTTTCCTCGAGTGATTCATCGAGCTTGTCTTTGTTCCAGACTTCCAGGTGATTGGAGAGGCCAATTACTTCTACTTCATCTTCAAGTTTTGCCTTCTCTCGTAAAGTCTGGCCGATCAAAATACGTCCCCTTGAATCAATTTGAGATTGGGTCCCTTTTCTGTTAACTCGGAGCATAAATTTTCTCACTGCAGGTTTGAGATGTTGAATTCCCTCTTCAGAAACACCTGACATTTTTTCCCAGACTGGAAGCGGGTAGATTTGGACGGATTCGTCAGTAAGAGATGTGATGAATAGTTCTCTCCCGTATATCTCTTCTATGGCCGTGCGGAATTTTTCCGGTATTTTTACCCGACCGCTTCTGTCGAACTTTGCTTTATAGCTTCCGAGCAATAAATTTCCCATTTTGTCCCGTTTCATCCCATTTTTCTAGAATATATGGGAGAAACTGCCCAATGTCAAGGGAAAAATGTAAAAAAATGCTATTAATTTTGATGGTGTTCTATATATTGTGTGAGGCTGGTTTTAATCACTATATAGAGAACAAAATTTGAGAAGAAAAATAACTCTGTTTTTTGTAGGGGTTTGATTCATCAAACCCAAAGAAAGGGGACAGTCCCCATTATTCCTGCCACTTTAATTTTGTTGTGTGGATTTTATTAGGATTTTTATGTATGGGCTTAATAAGTTTATAGGGGTTGATTTGCCTTATTATTCTGTTGATGAGTTATCAGTCTGTCTTTTGAGGAGCTCTTTTGCAGAAGTATAGTCCTTTTCAGAGACATAAATCTTTATCTCTCCCAGTCCGTCTGCTGAAAAGGGATGGACAGATTGAACTACTCTTCCTCTAAAAATACATTTAATTCCATTACTTTCAAGATAACTCTTTATTACCTCAGCTTCTACAGGACCCCAAGCTTTATGAACCTCCTTAAGCTTTATATCTTCATCCGGTTTTTGTTTTTTTTCTTCATTTTTTGGCATTATAGTTTATCCTTTATAATTCATCGTGGACGAGATGTTTGGAGGTCCTCATTTATTATTATTAAATATTTATTAAACTGCTATTTTTTTTGTTCGAAATAATCTTCTAATATTTTATTATGGTCAAAAGCAAGGGGAAAATTCATTTCTTCTTTTGTGAATACTCCGATTTCCTGAGCATCATCCCGGGCTTTTGGTTTTCCCTGTGCTGTGGCCACAAAAACTGTTGTGATTGTGTGCTGGCGGGGATCGCGGTTCGGATCTGAATAGGTGTGGAGTTGACTTTTAAGCTGGATATCAAGAGATGTCTCTTCTTTAGCCTCGCGGACAGCTGCTTCCTCTAAGGATTCACCATAGTCAACAAATCCTCCTGGTATGGCCCACCCGAAAGGAGGATTTTTTCTTTTAATGAGCACTATACCATCCTGCCCGTCTTCTCTTTTGATTTTTATGATGATGTCCACAGTAGGGACCGGATTCCTATTTTTTCTCATGAGAATTATTGAAGAGAATCTTATTACGAGAGTTCTCTCTGCAGACAGATAAGTTTTTTTTGAAGCGGAATTTTGTTAAAGAACTTCTTCTCAGTCTTCGAGCTTGAATTTCTTTTCCAGTTTATCCAGCTTTTCGACGATACCTCCGTATTCGAGCTCGGTGTAGGGAAGCATTGCTGGGCCAAAAAAACCCTGCCGTCTTATGGCTGTGGCTTTTTCGGATACCTGGTCTCTCACGTAATCCCAGTAAGGATGGTCGAAGACGTCGGCAGGTTCTGTAAGCTTTCCTTCTCTAACACAAAAAGCCGCGCCTGTAACTATCGGAGGGCCGTCAAAAAAGGAGATAGTTGAATTTAATTTGCAGGGCATGAGAGGTCCGTTGTGGCTGCCTCTCATAAAGCCGGCAACAAAATGACCAATTTGAAATGGAGCCAAAACTTCTCCAGTGGCAGGAAATTCTCCCTGAACTCGGACCAGCGCTACCGGGTCATCTTTTCCAGTGTATTTTCCAGCGATATTGTGGAGGCGGGTTGTTGAGATAGATGCCGCCTTATTCCCAGTGTTTCGGGAATAAATGCTCTCGATAACGTATCGTTCGCCGTCCCGGAGCAGAGCTGCGATATCATAGAGTTCTTCAGGTGCGTTTAGTTCAATAATTTTGTCCTTTTCTGTGTACCCGACATCGATAATACGGAACTTGAATCCGGCACTCATTTTTGGGCTTAAGATGAGTCCTGCGCAGTACATGGGATCAATAAAGCCCAGGTAAAATGGCAGGTTGTAACAACCAGGGTCAGTTTTATCTGCAGCAAAAAAAACAAAGGGCTCGTTGGGCCTCTCTTCGAATTCCATCTCTGCCACGGCAGGTCCCATTCCTTTTATGTTTCCGCTGAAAGAATCCTTCAGCAGATCCTGCCCTGCGCCGTATAACCCCTGTTTTTTGGCCACGGCTGTTCCGGCTATAAAAGTGTCCCAGGCCAATTTATGTATTTTTTCGTCTGATACGCCTCTATCGTGTGTACATAAAATAGCAATATCATCTCCGGTATAACCGATGTAGGAATCAATTATTAGATCCTTGCTGTTTTCCTTAACAAAGTTTTTGACTTCATTTACGAGTGCCTTACTTGGAGTGATATGGCCGCCGATGCTGCCTATATCTGCTTTTAAGACACTAAGAGTAACTTTCATAAGAACCTCCTAAAAAAATGTGGGTTTTACTGATTAATCAATTTTAATTATTTTACCTATTAATTGTCAACAACATTTAACTTGGATTATTCATAAAAACTGCCGACACCACTATTTAATTTTAATGATATTAGCCAGTTACGTTGATTTCTCCTCAAGGTTAACATTCAAACCTTCTCCAATGTCCTCATTTTAACTGTATGTCGGCATTTTTTACCCTTCGGGCGAGCGATATTTTCGCATTTGCTTCGTTCCAGAACATTCGCGGTGAAAAACCACAGCTTCATGCTCTGCGTCTCACACTTGCGGCAATCTCAACTCGTGAATAACACAGGTTTTCCTGGATTATTCATAAAGACTGCCGACACTTTCTTAATTTTTCAAAATTATGAACCCATTTCATGAATAATCCATGTCTACCTGAGTTACTGTCCTTTCTGTCTCTATTTAGGGACACATGGCTGATTCGGAGGACAGGAAATAAGCTTTGAAGCTTTTCTCTAGCCTTATTTTTTTGGCACAAAACTTGCTCATTATTTTATCTGATGAGGGTAAAAAGGAGAGAGACAATGAAACAAAAAAGGCTTGTTTCTCTATTTGTTTTTATTTTGATACTCATTCTCCCGAATTTTGTTCTTTCCAGATCAAATTATAAATATGCCCCTTCTCCGAAAACAGATATTTATTTCGGGCATATAAGTTACACT
>Ga0209979_1001023_pt1 | contig 32982 bp, 46 predicted proteins | sample AnhtaG_FD_183114 | JGI IMG/M metagenome (GOLD analysis project Ga0209979, IMG submission 183114) | Deep subsurface microbial communities from Anholt, Denmark to uncover new lineages of life (NeLLi) - Anholt_01485 metaG (SPAdes) (version 2) | ecosystem: Environmental > Aquatic > Marine > Oceanic... | reverse complement strand
ATCTCATTGTCCAGTCTACAACCCTGCTGCTTAGCGGATGATGCCAGACCCGATAGACTTATGCTGTGGGTCTTGAGTGGGAAACAAGCAGTTGCTGCACGGCCGGAACAAGCTGCTTCTTCTCAAACAAAAGTTTGAGGACCGTCCACAATGGCCCACCAAGCGCAAAATCCAAGGACTCGTGTGAGACGTATCCCTAATAAGACAAGTGTATTGCCCTTTTTTCATAATCGAATCTATTCCCCCACATTGCTTTGGGTGGCGCCATACCCACAAAGTGCAGAAATAGCAAGAATTAAGCCACAAAGTGACCTTTAGCCAGAACTCAGAGATGTTCAGCTCGGGAAAAGTGAAGTGGGAGGACTTGCTGGTGTATAATAAGTTTCAGAGGGGTGTGAATAACGTTGAAAGCCATTAACTCCCCTCAAGGAGAAGATTATGGAAGATAGAGTTGCGATTTTCATAGATGGAAGTAATTTGTATCACGCTCTACAAAGTAATTTTAGGCGCCATAACCTCAACTTTGCCGAGTTTGCTAATAAGCTCACTGGTTCGAGACAGTTGTTCCGAACATACTATTACAACGTCTTGCAAGACCCAACCCGATGGCCTGAGGGCTACCGCGAACAACAGGAGTTCCTTGATATTCTCCGTAAGACGCCATATCTAGAGGTTCGACTAGGGAGTACCAAAATGGCCCAGGGTGTCCCTGTGGAAAAGGGCATAGATATTATGTTGGCCACAGATCTGCTACATTTCGCCTGGAATGGCCTTTACGATGTGGCAGTGCTGGTGAGCGGGGACTCTGACTTCGCTTATGCTCTTCAGGCGGTGAAGAACATGGGCAAGCATGTTGAGGTGGCTCATTTCGAAAGCAACGTATCTAAGGACCTCCTGGATGTAGCCGATAACCGGCACCTGCTGAACCAAAACTTCTTTAAGGGCTTGTGGTCAGGTAAACGCCGTACCAAACGTAAAAGAGTAGGCGAAGTAGTGGGAAGGCAAACCCCGTCTGGGTAATAAGTAAGTCTCCCTTAACAAGTCCAGAATTTGAAAAGTGGGGGCTGAAGCAGCGTCACTTCTACTGAGCTTATGAGCTTGCTCTATGCGCGATAGTTTGAATTTGCCCAGTGAACTGAGTAGACTCAATATAGGTTTATTAAAGGCGACAAATTAAAGGGTAAGAATGGCTAAAGACTACTATCAAATTCTAGGAGTGCCAAGAAACGCTTCGGATGAGGAGGTTAAAAAAGCCTACAGAAAACTGGCGATGCAGTATCATCCAGATCGCAACCCCGGGAGAGAAAAATGGGCTAATGAAAAGTTTAAGGAGATAAACGAAGCCTACGGAGTCCTCGGTGAGCCTCAGAAAAGAAGGCAATACGACCAATTTGGCACAGTTGGCAATGTTAGTGACATTTTTGGAAGTCCCTTTACCAGGACAACCTTCGAGGATATGATGAAGGACTTTGGTGGAGCCGGCCTTGGATTTGATTTTCTGGACAACATATTTGGCGACTTCTTAAGGGACACGGGGTCTTCATTCTCCTTTAAAAATTTCACTAGGCCGGGAGGAGTAAGGTTTGAAGCTTGGCCAAGTGAAAAGATTAATCTCGATGAGATATTCGCCCAAACTCAGAGAGCTCACCCCCAAAACATCCACTATGAACTTACAATTTCTCCAAAAGAGGCCTCCCAGGGGACAATAAAATTGCTGAGAAGAAAAGGAAAAAGGCTGGAAGTGAAAATTCCACCAAGAGTAAAAACAGGAGGTGTAGTCAGACTGAGTAATGCCCGCCAAATAACTGATGGCCAACCGGGAGATATCTTGATCCGAATTAGAATAAGTTGACTCCGCTATTGACCTTGCTGATTAATTTGACAGGGAACAAATAAGCATAATACCCAAAAGCAAGCTTTAGGAAAGGTGAGAGCAGAAAATTAGCGTTTGGTATATTGTGGCGCCTTGCGAGCTCGTTTAAGACCGTATTTCTTGCGCTCTTTGATTCTGGCATCTCGGGTAAGCAAGCCTTCTTTACGTAGGACAGGTTTAAACAGTTCATTCTCCTTGACCAGAACTCGGGCAATACCATGACGGATGGCTTCAGCTTGACCACTCACGCCGCCGCCCTCCACCTTCACCGTAACATGAAACCTGCCCCTGGTATCAGTGACTAGGAAAGGAGATTCAATCATGCGGCGATGCTCAAGGCGAGAGAAACCTCTTCATAAGGCTTATCGTTAATCATTATCCCTCCATCCCCAGGAAAAAGCCTGACCTGAGCTATAGCACACTTGCGCTTACCCGTTGCCCAGATATAGCTTTCGTCAGTCATAAGTTATCACCTTTCCTTTCTACCACTTCACCTCCCTCGCTCTCTGTAGGTTCTAAGCGCAGCGAAGAATCTCTCGACCCTTCGCAGAGTTTAGCCCGAGCGAAGAGTTCAGGGTGACAAAAAGAAGTCTGGGCATGGTGAGGATGCTCAGACCCAGGATAAACTCTAAGCTTCTTAAACATAGCCCTGCCCAAACGATTGTGGGGCAACATGCCCTTAACAGCAAATTCAACAACACGGGTAGGATGGCTACTAAACACTTCCTTAAAAGTCGGGCTTTTTAAACCTCCAGGATATCCAGAATGTCTGTAGTAAATCTTTTGCTCAGCTTTCTTCCCAGATACCCTTACTTTAGCAGCATTAATTACCACAACGTAGTCACCGGTATCAAGATGAGGAGCATAAACTGGCTTATGCTTGCCCATAAGCAACCTGGCTAGCTGAGATGCCAACCGGCCCAAAGTTTTCCCTGTGGCATCAACTATGTGCCATTCTCGCTTAATATCCCCAACACCGGGGCTATAAGTTTTCATCTTCGACTCCCACAAGCTTCGTAGTTGAGGACTCAAGCCCAAAAAAGGGTTTAGAATAATTGACCTTGGCCAGCCATAAGCCACAAGCAGGGGCCCTAGGGCCAGCTAAACCCAAGCTCTTCGCCTCCATAATATCATAGAAATCGCCAACACCTATTTTCCCTAGACCCAACCTGATCAAGAGCCCCACTGTATTACGCACCTGATGAGGCAAAAAGGAATCAGCTTCCACATGAAAAATAACAAAACCTTCTCTTTTGCTAATCTTTGCTTCGTAAACGTGGCGCACCGTACTTCTCACGCTACCTAAAGAAGTGGCAAAGGACATAAAATCATGCTTACCTTGCATAAGCTGACATGCCCTGCTCATAACTTCAATATCTAAAATTTTGGGCATAAATAGAGCGAACATTTTGCTGAATGGCGACCTAGTCTCACTATTTAAAATATAATAACAATATTCCCGACTTAAAGCATCGCGCCTGACATTGAAATCACTGCTCACCTTATAAGCTGCTTTGACGGCGATATCACCGGGTAAATAATAGTTTAACGCTTTAACTAATGTCAGTGTACTCAACGCAGGCTTAGCCCAAAAACTTACCACTTGCCCTTTAGCATGCACACCAGCATCGGTTCTACTAGCTGCCATGACTCGGCTGCTCTGTCCACAAAGCTTTTCTATAGCTCGCTCCAGTTCAGCCTGAATAGTAGGTAAGCCAGCTTGCCACTGAAAGCCATGATACTGCGTGCCATCATACTCTACAACTAAAACAAATTTTGCAAAGCTCACTGTTTAACCAGTTCGATTTGAGCCATGGGAGCATTATCACCGCGACGAGGCCCCAATTTCACTAACCGTGTATAGCCCCCAGTTCGGTCAGCATACTCTGAAGCAATCTCGTCAACCAGCTTCTCAACTATCTTTTTATCAGTAATAAAAGCTAAGGCTCGCCGCCTTGAAGCAAGACTACCATCTTTCCCTAAGGTAATCATCCTTTCAGCTAAGCTCTGAATCTCCTTAGCTTTAGCCTCAGTGGTGGTGATCTTCCCATAAGCTAAAAGAGCAGTTACCTGATTTCGGTATAGTGCCCAGCGGTGACCTGTGGGCCTACCTAACTTCCGTCCAGCTACTCGATGCCTCATTCCCCTTTCTCTTCTGCCTCAAAATTAATAGGAAAACCTAATTTTGCAACTAGTTCCTCCACCTCGCCTCGAGACTTTGCTCCAAGACCAGGTAATGGGGGCAATCCTTCCCTACTCTTCTCCACGAGTTGCCCTAAATTCGAAATGCCGCCTCTCCTTAAACTATTGCGCGCACGAGTAGATAGACCTAATTCGTCTAGAGGAGTATCATATTGGTCAGGTGGAATTAGCAAACCACCGCCTAACCTCGCTTGCTCTGCCACTGGAACCTCGAGAGCCCTAAAAGGGACAAGCTGATTAATTAAGATATCAGCACTTTGACTAACTGCTTCCCGTGGAGAAATGGTGCCATCAGTCCAAACTTCCAAGACAAGCCTTTCGGCGCTTCTTTCTTCTCCAAGTCTGATAGACTCCACCAGGAAATTAGCTTTGTGCACCGGAGTAAAAATAGCATCCACTGGCAATGCTCCCACAGGTAGGCCATCAGCTGATTTAGCCGGTATATAACCCCTTCCCAATTCCACATTGAGCTCAACATAAAGTTTAGCCTGGGAAGAATCCAAGGTAGCTAAGTAAAGCTCCGGATTAGCAATTTGGAAATCTGCCGATGGCTTAATATCAGCAGCGCAAACTTTGCCTTCCCCCTCTACCTCTAGGAACAACTTCCCTGGCTGGTAAGAAAGAGGACGAAGCCTTAGTTCCCTAACATTCAGCAAGAATTCGATGACATCCTCTTTAACGCAAGGAATGGGGGAAAATTCGTGCTGAATCCCTTCGATCTTGACCCACGTTGTCGCCGCGCCAGGTAAGGAACTGAGGAGCACACGACGCATGGCATTACCTAGAGTAACGCTAAAACCAGTCTCTAAGGGGTCAGCAACAAAGCGCCCATAATTACCAGCGCTTTCAACACACTTTATTATTGGTATAGGTAGCTCCAACAGTAAATAGTCCTCCTGTATCACCTTGAATAATACTCAACGATAGCTTTCCCATCAAATTTGGGGTCAATGTCATCTTTACCAGGCAAAGCTAGAACGCTGCCCGTCATTCCTTCTTCATCTAAACTTAGCCAGCCAGGTGTAGCGTTCCCTTTGATTTCCTTGACTAACCTTTGATAGTATTCAGTCCTTTTACTCGCTTCCCGCCACTCAATAACATCTCCTGACTTTACCAGACAGGAAGGTATATCTGTTCTGCGCCCATTAACGAGGATATGACCATGCCGAACTACTTGCCTAGCTTGGGCACGTGAATCGGCAAAACTCAAACGGTAAACTACATTATCTAACCGCCTCTCCAACAATATAAGAAGGTTCTCCCTGGTAACACCGGAAGCCCTTACCGCTTCAGCGAAGAAACGGCGAAATTGCCGCTCCAGGACACCATAGCTAAAACGAACTTTTTGCTTTTCTCGCAATTGAAGCCCGCGATCGGAAATCCTACGCCGCCGCGCCGAGGAATGCCCTCCCGGAGGAATATTCCTCCTCCCTAGGGGGCACTTAGGACTAGAACATTTCTCCCCCTTAAGCATCAGCTTCTCACCAAGATAACGACATAAGCGACAACGGGGTCCTGTATAACGTGCCATTTTTACACCCTTCTTCTTCCACGGGGACGACAGCCATCATGAGGAATAGGAGTCACGTCTCTGATTTTGGTAATAGTGAGCCCGGAGGCCTGTAAAGCACGGATAGCTGCCTCACGCCCACTGCCAGGACCTTTAATGTAAACTTCAACTCGGCGTAGACCATCGCTGATTGCCCGCCGCGATGCCTCACGAGCGGCTAATTGAGCAGCATAAGGAGTACCTTTCCTTGAGCCTTTAAATCTGACCGTGCCCGAACTCCCCCAAGTAATAACATTGCCCTCCATATCAGTAATGGTAACAATAGTATTATTAAAAGTAGATTGGATATAAGCTTTGCCTTCACTTATCCCTCTACGCACCTTCTTTCCCGTCTTAGTTCTCTTTTTTGGCATTTGCTACCTGATCCTTCGCTTTGCTCAGGACAAGCCTCCTTACTTCTTCTTAGCTAGACCGCGTCTCTGACCTCTGCCAGCCACCGTCTTCCTTGCGCCCCTTTTAGTGCGAGCATTAGTGCGTGTCCTTTGCCCATGAACTGGTAAATTCACGCGATACCTTATACCTCGAGAGCAACCAATGTCAATAAGCCGCTTTATATTAAACTGAACTTCTCTCCTGAGGTCACCTTCCACCTTATATTGCTTACCGACAATACCCCTTAGCTGGCTAACCTGTTCCTCAGTAAGATCTTTAACTCTGATTTTGGGATCAACCTCAGCAGCGGTTAAAATCTGCTGACTCGATGTCGCACCAATGCCATAAATGGATTGCAAAGCTACTTTAATTGGCTTATCCTTGGGAAGATCTACGCCAGCGATACGCGCCATTATCTACTCCTCGCCCACAAAAAATCTTTGATCTTGGCCAGAACCTGCGTTCCCAAGAAAATGCTTGTATTTTCTTGGGCCGGATTAACCTTGTCTCTGTTTATGCCTTGGATTCTCACAGATAACCCTAACAACGCCCTTCCTCCTGATAATCTTGCACTTACTACAGCGACGCTTAACCGAAGCACTTACTTTCATTTCTAATCACCAAAATAAAACCTTCTCTTATGCTAAACTTTCCTGTTCACCCTGTCAAAGCAGAAGCTACCTAAGCCGGTAGGTAACCCGGCCACGACTCAAGTCATAAGGAGAAAGCTCCACTAAAACCCTATCTCCAGGCAGAATCTTAATATAATGCTTCCTCATCCTTCCTGAAATATGTGCCAGTACCATATGGCCATTAGCTAACTCGACACGAAACATAGTGTTAGGTAAGCATGCAATTACTTTACCTTCAACTTCTATCCTTTCCTTTTTAGCCATCTTAAGCCAGTATCTCAGCTTCGCCATCAGTAATAGCAATGGTATGTTCAAAGTGCGCTGAAAGGCTTCCATCGACTGTTAGCACCGTCCATTGGTTGGGAGCCAATCTAGTACGCCAATCTCCAGCATTGACCATGGGTTCAATAGCTAAGGTCATGCCCTTGCGGAGTAAGGGCCCTTTGCTAAAGGCAAAATTAGGTACCTGTGGCTCCTCATGCAATTCCCGGCCCACTCCGTGCCCAGTGTATTCTCTAACCACAGAAAACCATCTTGATTCAACGTAATTTTGAATAGCAGTCGAAATATCCCCAACATAGGCTCCACAGTTAGCTTGAGCAATGCCTACCCTTAAGCTGCCTTCAGTAACCGCTACAAGCTCCTTAGCTTGGGCGCTTATCTTGCCGACGCCAACCGTTATAGCGGCATCTGTGTGAAAGCCGTTATAGCTAACTCCTAAATCCAAAGAGACAATATCCCCTTCCCGTAATACTCGCTCACCGGGAATGCCGTGAACTAGCTCATCATTCACTGAAACACATAAATTGGCCGGGAAGCCCTGGTAGTTTTTAAAGGAAGGCTTAACTCCCCTTTTCTGTGATTCTTCAGCCATGATGGCATCCAACTGGCAAGTTTTAACCCCCGGTTTTATTTCCATTCTTAATCTATCCAAAATAGTTGCTAAGATTTTGCCACATTGCCGCATAATAGCTATTTCCTCAGGAGACTTTATGATTATCACTCACTTCCCCTCTTAACACAGAGATTACTTCCCTGGCTACCTCTTGTATTCCTAAATTGCCATTGACCTCGATTAGCTTGTTCTGCTTCCTATAATAATCAAGGATAGGAGCAGTCTGGGCAAAGAAAACTTCCAATCGCTCCCTCACCGTCTCCTCATTATCATCGGGACGTTGGTACAATTCACCACCACACTTATCGCATTTCCCTTGTACTTTAGGTGGTGAAGTTACCAAGTGATATGGTGTTTGACAATTGCGGCAAAGCCACCTTCCACTAAGGCGTTTCAAAAACTCTTCCTTAGTTACCTGAATATATATTGCTTTAGCGATACTTTTCCCTTGTTCAGCTAAGGCTTTGTCTAAAACTTCAGCTTGTTCTAAAGTTCGAGGGAAACCATCGAAAAGACAACCAGAGATACAATCAGGCAAGCTAATCCTTTCCAGAACCATCCTGATCGCTATTTCATCAGGAACTAATCTTCCTTCTTCCATATAGGATTTGGCTAATAGCCCCAATTCTGACTTCTTCTCTAATGCCTGCCGAAACAGGTCACCAGAAGCTATGCGAGGCAAATTCGTCTCTCGGGACAGGATTCCTGCTTGAGTCCCCTTACCTGCTCCTGGAGCCCCTAAGATAATGATATACATCTAAAGAAAATCAAAAATTAAACATCAAAAGTCAAATTTACAGATTAAAAATTAAATTTTTAACTTTTGCATTTGTCATTTTTATTTTTGCATTTTTATCTTTGACTTTATTTCAAGAAACCTTCGTAGCGGCGCATAGTTAGCTGAGCTTCCAGTTGCTTCATAGTATCTAAGGCAACGCCAACGGCTATAAGCAAGGCAGTGCTGGAAATTGTCAACATAGTGACGTTAGTAATTTCCCGGGCGATGAAAGGCATTATCGCTATTATGGCTAGAAAGAACGCACCACCAAAGGTAAGGTGCTTTATGACGCGATTTAAATAATCAGCAGTTGCCTTCCCTGGTCGAACCCCGGGAATAAAGCCACCCTGCTGCTGTAAAGTTCTAGGCAAATTCATTTGTTCAAACATAATCATTGTGTAAAAGAAAGTGAAGCCAATTACTAAGGCGAAGTATAACCCCCAATAGATTAGACCCCCAGGGAGAGGAGCATCCATCCTAAAAAGGTTATAGATCGTGTTCCAGAAATTTGGACCCTGGCCTGTAGGATTCATGAACCAAGTTGCTATTGTCGCTGGAAACTGCATCAGCGCAATAGCGAAAATAAGGGGGATCATTCCGGCCGTGTTTACCCGCAGTGGAATATGAGTTGACCCTGATTGTCGATACATACGGCCACTGCGAAAAGTGCTACGCGCGTATTGAACAGGGATACGGCGGTGAGCTTCGATAAACATAACTATGAAAACCAAAGTGGCCAGGCCAAGTATAATAAAGGTAATCAGGCCCAAAGGATCCTCCTTAGCCAAAAAACCACGCCCAATCATCTCGGGCAGACTAGCTACAATGCCAGCGAAAATTATTATCGATATTCCGTTACCGATGCCTCGCTCAGTGATTAATTCGCCCAGCCAGACAAGAAATACTGTGCCAGCAGTGATCGAGATCACGGTAGCAGCAGTAACTGGAGCCTCAAGGTATCCAATGACATTTTGACTGCGCAGTAAGGCTAGCTGACCATAGCTTGACAGAGCGGCCAAAGGCACAGTAAACAAATGGGTAATGCGATTTATCTTGCGTTGACCAACTTCTCCTTCTTGAGCAATGCTTTGAAGCCTGGGGATAACTGGAACCAATAGCTGCATAATGATAGAAGCAGTAATGTAAGGATAAACACCCAAGGCAGCCACACTAAAATTCCTCATAGCACCACCGCTGAAGAGGTCAAGCATGCCTAAAAGCTGATTCTGCTCAAATGTTTCGGCAAGTTTTTGCAAAACTTCAGTGGTTACCATAGGTGCCGGAACATGAACCATGAACCGGAAAACCACCAAGATACCAAGGGTAAAGAGGAGCCTTCGCCTCAAATCTGGCAATGTAAAAATAGCCATCATGGCCTGGATGAGGCGTGGTTGATTTTCTCGACGCTGCATTCTAAGCCCTCTCTACCTTTCCCCCTGCGGCAACAATCTTCTTCTCCGCAGCAACAGAGAATTTGTCAGCCTTGACTAACACTGGGTGATGAATATCACCATCACCAAGAATTTTAACCGGATGAGCAAGAGACTTAATTAATCCTGCTTTAAGCAGTCCCTTTGGATTTACCTCGCTTCCCGGTGGGAAAATACTAAGCTTACCCACATTTACAATATTATATTCGGTTTTAAAGATGTTAGTGAAACCCCTTTTTCTTGGCAGTCGTTTTATGAGAGGCAACTGACCACCTTCAAACCCAAGACGCACACCACCTCCAGAGCGAGCTTTTTGCCCTTTACAACCTCGCCCGGAATAAGTGCCATGCCCACTACCATCCCCTCGGCCTACACGCTTCCTTCCATGCTTAGCCCCTAAAGGAGACCTTAATTCATTCTGTCTCATTTCCCTTAACCTTTTGAGCCTCAAAGTTTGCCTCTTTGCGTTTCCTTAAGCTAGCCAAAGCAAGCATGGTCGCCTTGACCACATTAACCTTGTTAGCACTACCCAGAGATTTACTAATAATGTCTTTTATGCCTGCCAATTCAAGCACGGCCCGAACTGTATTGCTAGCAACCATGCCAGTGCCATATGCCGCTGGTTTAAGTAAAATCTTAGACGCCTCAAACTTAGCTAAAACTTCATGAGAAATAGTAGTGTTCACAATGGGTACTTCAATCAGTTCTTTCCGCGCTACAGCGCCAGCCTTACGGATTGCCTCAGGAACGCCAGTTGCTTTAGCCAAACCAACCCCTACGTGCCCTTTGCCATCACCAACTACCATTAAGGCTCGGAAATGAAGCCGCCTGCCCCCTTTAACCACTTTGGTTACGCGATCAATAGCTATTAATTTCTCCTCAAGCTCCAAATCTGAAGCATCGACTTTAGCCCTTTTGCCAATCACTTTAGTAACCGCTTTCATAGTGCGTCAACTCAAAATTCTAACCCAACTTTCCTAGCAGCGTCAGCCAGAGTCTTGATTCTACCGTGATATTTATAACCACGTCGATCAAAAACCACGCAATTGATCCTTTCATCTAATGCTTTTTGAGCAAGCATCGAACCAACAAGCTCGGCTTTCTTCACTTTCACCATCCCTCCACCCTTGTCTCTCACTTCAGGATCAAGGGTGCTCATTGAAACTAAGGTTTGCCCTCTAGAATCATCGATAATCTGGGCATAAATATGATTCAAACTTCGAAAGACGCATAACCGTGGTCGCAAGGCAGTACCAATTACCTTTTTTCTTACTCTCCTATGTCGTACTTTTTGAGCTAGCCTTGAATCCATGTTAGTTGACTGCATCCACTATTCTTTGGATACCTTACCCACCTTACCAGGTTTAAGATGTAGCTTCTCCTCAGCGAATTTGATCCCCTTCCCTTTATAGTGATCAGTAGGGCGTATTGCCCGAATCCTAGCTGCTACCTCCCCAACAATTTCTTTATCACTGCCACCGATATGAATGCGATTTGCCCCCTCAATAGTCGCATTGATACCAGGAGGAAGGGGAAACTCTACAGGGTGACCATATCCAACTCGAAGTAACAACTTGTCACCAACTTTTTGTGCTCTATAGCCTACGCCGTTTATTTCTAAGACTCGCTCAAACCCTTTGCTCACTCCTTCAACCATATTAGCCAAAAGGCCACGAGTAAGCCCGTGCAGAGCGCGATGGATTCTGCTATTGCTGGGTCGTGTCACAATCAACTTCCCATCTTTCAAAGCAATAGAAATATGAGGAGAAAAATATCGATGTAGCTCTCCCTTATCTCCTTTTACTGTGACCTCGTTCCCTTCAACTTTTACCTCGACACCTCGAGGTAAAAGGATAGGAAGCAGACCAATTCGAGACATTCACTTCTCCTAAGTTAACCTACCATATGTAGCATAAAACTTCACCGCCAAGGTGACGCCGCCATGCCTCTTGACCAGTCATGATGCCTTTAGGTGTAGATAAGATAGCAATGCCCAAACCACCGTAGACGCGTGGAATTTCACGCTTTCCGACATAAACCCTCAGGCCAGGTTTGCTCGCCCTCTCCAAGCCTAATAGGGCTGGTTGGCCGTTGGCATACTTAAGTCGGATTTTTATCATTGGCTCTAGTTTACCTCTAAGCACCTCATAATCGTTAATAAAAACTTCCTCTTTAAGGATTTTAGCGATGGAGAGCTTTACTCGAGACAAAGGCACTAGCACATCATCATGGCCTGCCATGATAGCATTGCGAATCCGAGTCAGCATATCAGCAATGGGATCGGTAACTGTCATCGAAACTCCTTACCAACTCGACTTCCTTACTCCTGGGATTTCACCAGTTAGGGCGAGTTTTCGAAAGCAAATACGGCATAGGCCGAATTTACGCATATAAGCACGTGGCCTGCCACACAATTGGCAGCGATTACGTTGTTGCACCTTATATTTTGGTGCTCGCTTTGATTTCGCAATCTTAGATACCTTTGCCATCTCCAGTTCCTTCGCTTCACGTAGGACTTCGCCTAAAGGGCATGCCCATGAGTTCCAGCAAGCTCCTGGCTTCATCATCGTCCTTAGCCGTAGTAACTATGGTCACTTGGAGACCACGAACTTTATCCACCTTACTATAGTCAATTTCAGGGAAAACTATCTGCTCTTTTATGCCTAAATTGTAATTACCTTGACCGTCAAAGGAATCCCTTGGTATACCTCGGAAGTCACGAAAACGCGGTAGCACAATATTAACCAACTTATCAAAAAAATCGTACATTCTTTTACCTCGCAGCGTCACCATCATTCCAATGGGCATGCCAGTTCTCAGCTTAAAGGAAGCAATGGACTTCTTAGCTCGCGTGATCACTGGATGCTGTCCAGAGATCGTAGTTAAGTCCCTCTCCGCTGCTTCAAGAGCTTTAGGGTTTTGTATTGCTTCGCCCAAGCCAATGCTAATCACAATCTTTTCTAGCCTTGGCAGTTGCATGGCGTTAGTATAACCAAGCCTAGCTTTAAGCTCCGGAACCACCTCTGTCAAATACTTTACTTTCAACCCAGATGCCATAATTAGCCTGTCAGTCAATCACTTCACCACAAGAGCGACAAACCCGCACCCGCCGTCCATCATCAAGAGAACAAACCCCGACTCGTGCAGGCTTACCGCACTTACTGCACAGCAACATTACATTAGATACATGAAGGGGGGCTTCAAGCTCGATTATACCAGCTTGCCGCGCTCTACCTCGGGTTCGAGAATGCCGCTTAACAATATTAAGCCCCTTGACCACTATTTTATCTTCTTTAGGGAGAACACGATGCACCTTTCCCTTTTTCCCTATGTCCTTGCCAGCAATAATGACAACAGTATCACCCTTTCTAACTTTCATTTCACACAACCTCCGGGGCTAAGGAGATTATCTTAGTATAATTCTTGCTTCTAAGTTCTCGGGCTACGGGACCAAAAATGCGACTCCCTTTAGGATTATTCTTATCACCTAGAATAACCGCGGCATTTTCATCAAATCTGATACAGGAGCCATCAAGTCGGCGATAAGGCTTAGCAACACGTACAACTACAGCTCGCACTACCTCACCCGCCTTTACCATCCCACGCGGCATAGCTTGTTTCACCGTAACCACAACGACGTCACCAACATGCGCATATCTCCTTCTAGTCCCACCAAGTACATTGATACACATAATTTGTTTCGCCCCTGTATTATCAGCTACTTTAAGTCTGGTGTAAGTCTGAATCATCTTTATCTACTTTCAACTGGTCCGCTTCAACTGATTTACTTTTGGATATAATCTCTATGACGCGCCATCGTTTCTCTTTAGACAAAGGGCGTGTCTCCAAAATCTTCACCCTGTCTCCAACTTTGCAGACATTACTCCTATCATGAGCTTTATATTTCTTAGTGCGTTTGATGGCCTTTTTATAAAGCGGATGACGCCTTAAAGTTTCCACCGCTACTACCACAGTTTTGTCCATCTTATCACTCACTACTTGCCCAATTCTAACTTTTCTTTTCACGATATAGCTCATCTTATGCCAAGCTCTCTTTCCGCTAAAATAGTTTTCATCCTGGCAATCTTCCTTTTAACTCTAGGAATCTCACGGTGGTTGACTAGCTGCCGAGTTGCCAGTTGAAAACGGAGATTAAAAAGCTCTTCATGAGCCTCTTCTAGCTTTTTTAGTAACTCCTCACTGCTGAGAAGACGAATTTGATCAGCTTTCAACTTTGCCCTCCCTCACTGCAAAGCTAGCAGCAATAGGAAGTTTATCACAGGCAAGATGCATCGCCTCTCGAGCTATGCTCTCGCTTATACCCTCTAACTCAAACATGATTCTGTCCCGCTTAACCACAGCCACCCAGTGATCAGGAGCACCTTTACCACCCCCCATCCTTGTTTCCGCTGGTTTCTTGGTCACAACCTTATCTGGGAAAATACGTATCCACAGCCGACCACCACGCCGTAAATAGCGCACCAAGACACGGCGTGCTGCTTCAATCTGCCTTGCCGTCACCCAGGCAGACTCCTCAGCCCTCAAGGCAAAATCACCAAAAACAATAGTATCCCCACTGTGAGCTCTGCCTTTTAGTCGTCCACGGTGAACTTTACGATACTTCACTCGCTTCGGTTGTAACACTTTCTCTCCTCATCTTAGAAGTAATATCCCCTTTATAAATCCACACCTTGACTCCAATACGCCCCATCACAGTATGCGCTTCGACAAGACCATAACTAATATCGGCACACAATTTATGCAACGGCATTTGACCTTCATGAAGACTCCAAGATCTAGCAATTTCAGCCCCGCCAAGCCTCCCAGCACATCTTATCTTTATCCCTTTGGCACCAGCCTGCATGGTTCGAAAGGCAGCTTGTTTCATTACTCGACGGTAGGGTATCCTGCCTTCAATTCGCTCAGCTATGCTTCGAGCCACTAAACAAGCTTCAAGTTGAGGGTGCTCAACTTCTCTGATAGTCAATCTAACTCTCTCACCGCTAATCTTTTCCAATTCTGACCTTAGTGCTTCTACATTTTGCCCTCCCCGACCAATCAAAATGCCAGGATGGGCAGAATAAAGAGTTAAACATAGCTCACCCCCTGGTCGTTCGATTTCCGCCCGAACAACACCTCCCCCAGAGCACCTCTGCTCAATAACTTTGCGTAGCTTTAGATCATCCAGCAAAAAACGAGTATAGTTCTTTTCAGCATACCACTTAGCTGACCAATCACGAGTAAAGCCTAATCTGAACCCATAAGGATGAACTTTTTGTCCCAAAATTACTCCCTCTCCTCAACAAAAACTGTAATATGGCTAGATCGCTTCAAAATAGGGCTCACCCGCCCTCTTGCCTGGGGACGGAACCTCTTTAAAGTATGCCCTGAATCAGCAAAAATGCCACTGATTCTAAGATCGGTAGGCGACATCTGAAAATTGTTCTCAGCGTTAGCCGCCGCTGATTTAATTACTTTAGCCACAGCTTTCGCTGAAGGAGTAGGCAAAAATTTGAGAATAGTCAAGGCTTCATCAACTTTTTTGTCTCTAACCATATCTATCACCAAACGAACTTTCCGAGGTGAAATACCAATATCTTTAGCTACAGCTCTTACTTTCACCAGGACTTATCTCCTTGCCTGCACGGTTACTTTAGCTTTCGTAGCGTGCCCTCTAAATGTACGAGTAGGCACAAACTCAGCCAACTTATGCCCCACCATATTCTCAGTGATAAAAATGGGCACGTGCTTCCTGCCATTATGCACCGCAATGGTGTGCCCTATCATCTGCGGCAAAATAGTAGAGGCTCGGGACCAGGTCTTTATCACCGCCTTCTCCCCTGAACTATTGAGCCCCTCTATCCTCTTAAGTAATTTAGCATCACAATAGGGACCCTTTTTAAGCGACCGTGACATTCTATTTCCTCCGTTGGACAATCAATTTATTCGAAATTTTGTTAGGCTTTCGTGTCTTGCGCCCCAAGGCTGGCTTCCCCCAAGGTGTTTTGGGAGGCATCCCTCGTGGAGCTCTGCCTTCACCACCCCCATGAGGATGATCTCGAGGGCTCATAGCAGATCCTCGAACTGAAGGACGTATACCCAACCACCGGTTACATCCAGCTTTCCCTAATCTTATATTCTTGTGGTCAATATTGCCTATCTGGCCAATAGTAGCCCAGCATCTATGGTGAAATTTGCGTAATTCCCCTGAAGGGAGTCTAAGCAAAACATAATTACCTTCCTTACTCATAATTTGAGCCGCACTTCCAGCACTGTGGACAAGCTGCCCGCCTTTGCCGGGCGCAAATTCAACATTATGAACTAGAGCGCCCACGATGATTGAGCCCAGTGGCAAGGCATTGCCAGGTTTTATCTCAACCTCATCACCTGCCTTTACAGTATCGCCTATTTCAAGACCCAAAGGGGCAAGGATATAGCGTTTTTCCCCATCACTGTAGTGAATTAAAGCAATTCGAGCTAACCTGTTAGGGTCATATTCAATAGAGGCTACCTTCCCGGGGATACCAATCTTATCTCTCTTAAAATCGATAATACGAAGTTTGCGCTTACTTCCCCCACCTCGATGACGCACCGTTATCACGCCGCGGTTATTGCGTCCTGCCTTTCTCTTCAATGATACAAGCAAGGATTTCTCAGGAGCCACCTTGCTTAGCTCCTCAAAATTGGCACTAACCTTCCCTCTCCTGCTTGGAGAAGTTGGCTTATAAGTCTTCAACATTACAGATCATCTCCAATTCTTCCTTACGGATGCCTTCTTTGCCAACGAGTCTTCTTAAGAAGCTTCTTATGTTGATGCTTCGACATCTTTTTCTTTCTCCACTTAACAACTGATCCCATTAGAAATTCAAAAATTAAAATGCAAAGATCAAAATTACAACTGAAAATTCAAAACTTTTGCCTTTTTCATTTTGCTTTTTTATTTTCTTTTAAACACCTTCAAAAAAGGTGATTTTATTTTCCGGCTCTAAGCTAACTATCGCTTTCTTCCAAGATGGGCTTGTCACTTCTCGCCTACCCATTCTCTTCGTCTTCCCTGAAACAGTTATTATATTAACCTTAACTACCTTCACCTTAAAAGCTTTCTCCACTGCCTCCTTAATCTGAGGCTTAGTAGCTTCCTTAGCCACCCCAAAGACATATTTATTCCCTTCCTTAAGCAAGGTAGCTTTCTCCGTAATTAAAGGACGACGCAACACCTCATAAAGATGCATTTTTAATTACCTCTCGCCCCCAGATTCTCTCTATATTACGTAGCGCCGGAACAGTAATTATTAGCGTTTTATAAGAAAGTAAATCCAATACGTTAATTAGAGCGGAAGGCAGGACCTTAGTATTAGCTAAATTACAAGCCGCTTTAACCACATTACGATTGGAATGCTCAGTAACAATTAAAGCAGTGGAATCAACATCGAGTGCCGACAGAATATCAACCACGTCTTTCGTCCGTGGCATTTCAAAGGCAAGCTCTTCCATTACCTTCATATCTCTCTCCCTAGCTTTAGAGGAAAGAACACACTTTAAGGCTAAGCGCCTCATCTTCTTAGGCATGGATTGATAATATGACCGCGGTTTAGGCCCAAAAACTACTCCTCCGCCCCTGAGCAGGGGTGATTTTATATCTCCCCTCCTCGCCCTGCCGGTATGCTTCTGGGAAAAAAGTTTCCTTGTACTTCCCCTAACTTCACCCCTCGTCTTCGTAGATGCGGTTCCTTGACGCTTATTAGCTAGCTGCCTCACCATTGCCTGATGAACCACTGCTTCATTAAAGGAAATGCCAAAAACATCCTCACCAAGCTCCACTTGGTCAACAACCTCACCCTTTAAACTATAAACAGGAACTCGCATTTTCTACTTCCCCACCTTTTCAATAATTAGCAAACCTTTCCTGGCCCCAGGCACTGCTCCTTCGATCAGAAGCAAGTTACGGCTTATGTCAACCCCTACCACTTCAAGATTATGTATAGTAGTTTTCCTATCCCCCATATGCCCAGCCATGCGCATCCCCTTAAGCACTCGACCAGGAAATGTAGTGGCACCAATAGAACCAGGAGCACGATGGCGGTCAGATTGCCCATGAGTTTTTGGCCCACCAGCAAAATGGTGGCGCTTCACCACGCCAGCAAAGCCCTTCCCCTTGGATAAGCCGCTTATATTTACAAAGTCACCCGGGTTCAGGAGGCTGACATCCACTTTATCACCACGCTTAACTGAACTTACATCCTCAGTTCTAAATTCATGGAGATGCCTAACCTTGTCTATCCCCTGAAGATGTCCTCTTTGTGGAGCATTGAGACGCTTAGCTTCCCCAAAACCTAGCTGGATAGCGTTATAACCATCTTTAGCCTGGCTTTTTACCTGGGTAACAAAGCAAGGTCCAGCTTCGACGGCAGTTATTGCTACTGCCACTCCATCCTCGCGGAATAGCCGTGTCATACCAACTTTTCTACCAATAATACCTAACATTTCAAACTCAAAAATTAAAATGCAAAGATCAAAATTATAATTCAAAATTCAAAACTTTTGCATTTTTCATTTTGCTTTTTTATTTCTTTTTATAACTTGATATCTATCTCCACACCAGAAGCCAAATTGATTTGGGTCAAAGCGTCTATAGTTTTAGAAGTTGGCTGCAAAATATCGATCAGCCGCTTGTGAGTGCGAATTTCAAATTGCTCCCTCGAATCCTTATCAATGTTTGGAGAGCGGATGACACAAAATTTCTCTATATGCGTAGGTAAAGGCACCGGGCCAACAACTATGGCTCCACTACGTTCCACTGCTTCCACTATCTGCCTTACCGCCTGGTCAACTAACCTATGATCAAAACCTTTGATTTTGACGCGAACTTTCTGACTACTCATCTACCTAGCACTGGCCACAATTTGCCCGGTTAAACTGGGGGGCAACTCTTCATAACGATAAAATTCCATAGTATAAGTTGCTCTCCCTTGACTGAGAGACCTCAAGTCACCAATAAGGCCAAAAGTTTTCGCTAAGGGAATAAAACAGCGAATAACACAGGGATCTTCACTAGTCTCAATGCTATCAATGCGAGCTCTTCGGGAATTTAAATCGCTAATGACATCTCCCAAGGATTGAGCCGGAACTAATACCTCCACCTTCATAATTGGTTCCAAGAGTATTGGCTTGGCTTTAGCTACACCACGCTTCACTGCCATGGAACCTGCTATCTTAAAAGCCAGATCTGAGGAATCAACCTCGTGGAAACTGCCATCATACAAAATCACTTTAATATCTACTATAGGATACCCAGTCAATTGTCCGCTTTGCAAAGCCTCCTTAACCCCAATTCCCACTGCAGGGATAAATTCTTTGGGCACAGCTCCGCTTCGGATTTGGTCACAAAACTCGAAACCACTGCCTCGCTCACCAGGCTCAAGTCTAAGCCAGACATGCCCATACTGACCTTTGCCACCAGATTGGCGAATAAATCTCCCCTCAGATTCTACAGATAGAGTAATCGTCTCTTTATAAGCTACTTGAGGCTTGCCAATTTTTACCTTCACACCAAACTCACGAAACATGCGCTCCGCCAATACCTCAAGGTGCAATTCACCCATCCCTGAAATGAGAACTTGACCTGTTTCTGGGTTACTGTGAACCTTAAAGGTAGGATCCTCCTCAGCAAGTTTAGCTAGAACATCAGCTAACTTATCTTGGTCTGTTTTTCTCTTGGGCTCGATGGCCATTGAAAGTATCGGCTCAGAGAAATGGATGGATTCAAAAAGCACAGGTCGAGCAGCATCACAAAGGGTATCTCCTGTAGACGTCCTCCTAAGCCCCACAGTAGCTACAATGCTGCCAGTATCAGCTTCATCGACCTCTTCGCGACGACTGGCGTGCATAAGATACAACCTTCCCAAACGTTCTCTCTCTCCCTTGGAAACATTAATAACCTGTGCCCCAGCCTTTACCTTGCCCGAATATATGCGTAGGTAGGTTAACCTGCCCATAAACGGATCAGAAACAACCTTAAAGGCTAAAGCTGAAAGGGGCTCATCGTCGCTTGTGCGACAAAAGATTTTTTTTCCATCTCTGGGATTTATAGCACACGCAGAGGGAATATCCAAAGGCGAAGGGAGATAGTCTACAATAGCATCAAGCAAAGGTTGAATTCCCTTACCTCTCAAAGCACTGCCACAAAGAATAGGCACTATCTGGTTAGCTATGGTCAATCTTCTTACCACTGTTTTGAGTTGAGAAACAGGAATTTCTTGACCCTCAAGATACTTAAGCATAATCTGGTCATCGCTTTCAGCTAATTTTTCCATGAGCGCTTGGCGGTATTTAGCCACAACAGTTTTATCACCTTCCGGTATAGCTTCCTCCACTGGCATCAGATAAGGATCTTCGGGAAAAGTAATTGCTTTGTTCTCCACAAGATCGATAATCCCTCGGAAGGAACTCTCAGCACCCAAAGGAAGCTGTATGGGTAAAACCTTGGCCCGCAATCGTTTCTCGATCATAGTGACGGCGCGATAAAAATCAGCACCAACCCTATCCATCTTATTAATAAAGCAAATCCTGGCTACATTGTACTTGTCTGCTTGGCGCCACACTGCCTCCGATTGAGCTTCTACTCCAGCCACAGCATCAAGAATCACAACCCCACCATCCAATACCCGAAGGCTACGTTCCACCTCAGCTGTGAAGTCCACATGTCCCGGGGTATCGATGATGTTGATGCGCTGCTGGCGCCAGTGGCAAGTGGTAGCTGCCGAAGTAATGGTAATGCCACGTTCCCGCTCTTGCTGCATCCAATCCATCACCGCTGTTCCTTCATCCACCTCGCCGATCTTATAAGTACGCCCGGTGTGATAAAGAATCCTCTCTGTGGTGGTAGTTTTGCCAGCATCTATATGAGCAATGATTCCTATATTTCGTATCTCTTCTAAAGGGAAAGTTCGTGACATAAGCTTATCCTTTACCTCGAGTACCGCTTTCACTCTAATTTCTCACCAGCGATAATGAACAAAGGCTTTGTTAGCCTCAGCCATCCTATGAAGATTCTCGCGTTTCTTAATTGTTGCTCCTTGGCCCTGAGCAGCGTCGGTTAACTCAGCTGCTAACTTCTCCGCCATAGACTTTCCGCTACGCGCCCGCGCCGAGGTGACGAGCCAGCGCATGGCCAGAGAGCGCCCACGGCCTCTTTCTGTCTCAACGGGGACCTGATAAGTAGCACCGCCAACACGACGTGGCTTAACCATAAGCAGCGGCGTGGCATTCCCAATCGCCTGTTCCAAAGCTTCCACAGGAGCGCTATTGAGTTGCTGAGCAGTAAACAACAGGGCATCATAGGCAATACGCTCAGCTGTAGCTTTTTGCCCCCTCAGCATAATCTTATTAATAAATTTAGCCACCGTGAGGCTACCATATTTAGCATCAGGAGCTATCACTCTTTTTACTACTTTCCCAGCTCTCCTTGGCATTTAATACCCTCGCTACTTTTCAGGTTTCTTAGAGCCATACCCACTGCGGCCTCGTTTCCGGTTAGCCACTCCCTCAGTATCCAAAGTGCCACGAATAATATGATAGCGAATTCCAGGAACATCCTTAACTCTGCCTCCGCGAATCAAAACTATCGACCTCTCCTGTAAGTTATGCCCTTCGCCAGGAATGTAAGCATTCACTTCCATACCATTAGTTAACCTTACACGGGCAACCTTACGCAGTGCTGAGTTAGGCTTTTTCGGCGTAACAGTCTTAACCTGAATGCAAACGCCTCGCTTCTGAGGCGACCCTTGAGTCCACTTGCTCTCGCCTTTCATAGCATTATACCTAAGATGCAACGCTGAAGCCTTAGTTCGCTTGCCAGGCTTTCGTCGCCCCTTGCGAACAAGCTGATTAACTGTTGACATTTCTACAACCCTTGATATTTTAGGCAATCAAAAAGCCGCCTAGCTATTATACCGGCCTACTTACTTTCGAAAATCCTACCCGGCTTCAACTAGCCGACTTTCTTAGACCTATAACCTTTTTTACTTTTCAGTAGACGCCAAGTTTTTATTTTAACATAAGAGAATAATAAAGGTCAACTAAGTGTACTCGTCCACATGATTAGTGACACTTTCTCCTTTCTCTGATTTTGTTGATGGTGCTCCAGAAATTCCTGTGGAGTAAGATATCCCAATGCCTGATGAGGGCGGATAGTATTATACATGTACTCGTCCACATGATTAGTGACACATCACCTCCTTTGTTGCTATCAGGCTGCTTAATTTTGATTCCCTGTTCAATTTCAGCTATCTCAGAGGTGTTTCACCCCAAGTTTTTGTAGTTGCCTGATTTATCAGGTACAGTCGCCCAATAAATTGGGCGACTACATTTTTAAACGGCCTCTGCTATCCAAAGCAATCTATATTGATGCTCCCTCCCCTGGTGGGAGGGAGTTAGAGGGAGGGGGGATTTTGCTTGAAGATTGCCACGCTTTCGGCTCGCAATGACATAAAGAACTGCCTAAGGTGTCCACCATCTATCTGAACGAGATCACTAAGCAAATTTGGGCTTACAAATTGATGGCAACCGCCCTGACCATTTTCTGGCGGTCAAAAAGAGAGCCAGTCACTGGAAGAGCAACTTGAAGGAGAAAGGCTTTGAGAGGTTGAATAATAAGGGCTATAATGCTCAAATTAAGGACTAAATAAAATAATAAGATGAAAAGCCTTAATAATATCTTAAACCAAGTTTCCAAACCTGCTCGCTATACCGGAGGTGAGTGGAATAGCATCGCTAAGGAATGGGAAGTAACACCTATTAAAATTGCCTTGTGCTATCCCGAGGTCTATGAAATTGGCATGTCTAATCTGGCGTTACCTATCCTCTATGAGATACTGAATTATCAGCCAGATGTATTGGCAGAGAGAGTTTACGCTCCTTGGCTAGACATGGAAACTGCTTTGCAAAAACAAAATATGCCACTTTTCAGTTTAGAATCTAAACACCCAGTAAAGGAATTTGATATTATTGGCTTTTCTTTAGGCTATGAGCTTACTTACACCAATGTGTTAAATGTCCTCAACCTAGCTCAAATTCCCTTATTTAGCCTCCAGAGGGAAGATTCATACCCTTTGGTAATAGCCGGCGGTAGTTGTGCTCTTAATCCAGAACCAATGGCGGACTTCATCGACCTGTTTGTAATTGGTGAAGGTGAGGAAGTAATAGTGGAACTGCTGGAAGTCTTTAGATCATATAGGGGCAACAAAAGAAAGCTACTGCAGCAAGCCGCTAAACTTAACGGCGTTTACATCCCTAGCTTCTACCAAGTCAACTACAGAAAAGATGGCACTATAAACAGTATTACGCCCAAGATACCTGAAGCTAAACCAAGGATTCACCGCAGGATAGTAACTAAACTACCACCCCCGGTCACTAAGCCAGTTATTCCCTACATCGAGGTCGTGCATGACCGCGGTAATGTAGAAATTCAGCGAGGTTGTACCCAAGGTTGCCGCTTCTGCCAAGCAGGGATGATTTACCGACCAGTGCGAGAACGCCCGCAGGAAGAAATAATAGACGCTGTGGATAAGCTATTAAAATATTGTGGCTATAATGAGGTGTCTTTGCTTTCCCTTAGCACTGGGGATTATCCTGCTATCAAGGAACTCATTGCCGAACTATCACATCAGTATTGTGGAGAATGTCCTTCGCTGCCTCTTCGCTACGCTCAGAGCTTCGGCTCAGGACAAGGCTTGACTTTATCCTTACCCAGCCTGCGCCTGAATACATCGGCAGTAAAGGTAATGGATTTACTACCTTCACAGCGCAAAATAACTCTGACCTTTGCTCCCGAGGCAGGGAGTGAAAGATTACGTCGCATCATTAACAAAAAAATCTCCGAAGAGACAATATTGGAAATACTAACTGCCGCCTTGGATAGAGGCGGGACAAATCTCAAGTTATATTTCATGGTGGGGTTGCCCAGTGAAACCATGGACGACGTGCATAGCATTATTGGACTAGTAACCAAGATACGCCACTTAAAACAAAATTTTAGACTGCAAATTAGCACTTCTACCTTTATTCCCAAGCCCCATACCCCTTGCCAATGGTTAGCCCAAGAAACAGAGGAACAGCTACTCCCCAAATATGACATATTAAAGCAAGGGTTGCGACGCGAACGAGTGAGATTCTCATGGTCTGACCCTAAGATAAGCCAAATTGAAGCAGCTTTATCCCGAGGTGACCGCCGCTTGGGTAAGGTTATCTATCACGCCTGGCAACTGGGCTGCAAATTCGATGCTTGGAGTGAACACTTTAATTATCAAAGGTGGCTTGACTCTTTTAAGCAATATGAACTTGATCCTTCCTTCTATGCTAATCGAGAGCGAGACCTGGATGAGATATTGCCCTGGGACCACATTGATGTCGGGGTAACTCCCGAGTTTCTTAAAAGAGAGTATCATAACCTCTGGCAGGAAAAGGAGACTCCAGATTGCCATCATGGAAAGTGCAACGCTTGTGGCTTACAGAGGTGGCAACCTATCTGCCAAGACAAATATAAAATGCGTGAGGCTTTTCCGCCTTAATGTAGTGCGACCCTTTAGGGTCGTGCCGTCATTATTGTATGAGGCTCAAGCCTCATACCTACATTATTATACACGTTCTCAAAAAAGGGTTAGACTTATCCCAAAATTGTCAAAATACCTTGACGGATCATCTTTACCGCGATAGTAGCTAAAAGCAACATAACTACTTTAGATATAGCCTTTACTCCAGTATTACCTAAAAACCTTACAACCAGCTTTGCTTGCCTAAGAAGAAGCCATTGTATTGTCAAATTGAGAATGAATGAAACTATTACGATGACAATAAAATACTGGTCAATGAGTATTAGCAAAGTGGTGAGCACTGCTGGTCCTACAATTAGCGGAGTACCTAGGGGGACGACACCTACCATCTCAGCGGCTGATAAGTCACTAGTTTCTACCATCTTCCCTGTAACTAGATCTTTGATCGCTAAAACCAGTAGAATAACGCCACCTGCTACTAGGAAGTCAGCTACTCCAATACCCAAGAGTAGGAAGACAGCTTTGCCGATAGCAACAAATCCTAATCCCAAGCCTAAAGCAGTAAATATCGCTAAACGAGCTGTGCGACTATGCCTCGAAGCCTCTATATTTTGGGTTAGCGAAAGAAAAATTGGCAAGTTGCCAATCGAATCCATGGCAACAAAAATAGGAACAAGGGTTAAACCTAGCTCTCGAAAAATATCGCCTATGGACACTTTTATGCCTTTATCGCCAAACTGCCTATAGTAGTGATAGAAACTATGCTATCACCTTCAGCCAACGCCATTATATGTACACCACGACCCTTCCGGCTCTGAACTGAGACCTGCTCGAGGGGAATACACTCAACATTACCCACGCTTGATAACGTCACCAAATATCCTTCACCTTTGCTCACAATCCTAGCCGCCACTATCTTACCCGTTTTGGCACTCACTCTATGGGCTTGGATTCCTTTCCCTCCCCTCTGCTGGATAGGATAACGCCCCACGGAAGTTAACTTGCCAAAACCTCTCTCGGCCACTGTCAGCAGATAAGCATCGGGAAAAACAGTGCCCATACCGACAAGGCAATCATCGGTCAGACGAATACCACGAACACCGCCACTGCTACGAGATGCAGTTCTTAGGTTTTTAACTTTAAATTTAATAGCTCGCCCATTTTGACTTACTAGAATAACATCATCCAAATCGGTAACTACCCTAGCTGCCACCAGCTCATCATTATTCTTGAGTCCCATAGCAATAAGCCCACTTCGCCTGATGGAAGCAAATTTAGACAGAGAGGTCTTCTTTATCCCACCAGCCTTGGTTGCCATTAATAAGAATTCATTGGAGGGAAAATCTGCCACAGCCAGTAATGCAGTTACTTTGTCTTTCAGGTCAAGGGGCAATAAGTTAACCAGCGCTATACCTCTAGCAGTTCGAGACGAATCCCCAGGAATCTCATAGCACTTAAGGCAATAAACCCTGCCTCGAACAGTGAAAAGGAGTAAATTGTCATGTGTATCGGCAGCCAAAATATGGCTCACCGAACCACCCTCACGGGTCATCATTCCAATGACTCCTCTTCCTCCACGGCGCTGTAGCCGGTAGGTGCTAGCAGGAAGCCTTTTAATAAATCCTTGGCTGCTAAAGGTAACTATCACTCTCTGGTGGGGAACAAGATCTTCCTGACGAAACTCTGTAACCTCCTCCTCGCTAATTAAAGTGCACCGCTTGTCGCCATACTTGGATTTCAGCTGAGCAACATCTTGCTTGATGAGGAACAATATCTTTCTAGGATTAGCTAATAGGTCCTCTAAGTAGGAAATATCCTTCACTACTCCAGTATATTCTTGGGCTATTTTTCCCCGCTCTAGCCCAGCCAAGCGGCGCAGCGGCATATCAAGGATAGCTTGCGCCTGAGCTTGGGATAAACTAAAAACAGTCATTAAATTGGCACGAGCAGCGTCAACCGTCTCAGATTGCCGAATAAGTCTAATCACTTGCTCTATGTTATCTAGAGCGATCCTAAAGCCTTCAAGAATGTGAGCTCTATTCCTCGCCTTTTCAAGCTCAAATTGGGACCTCCTGGTAATAACCTCCTGACGAAAATCAATGTAGCAAGTTAAGGCTTCCTTAAGATTAATTACTTTTGGTCGCCCTTTAACCAGAGCAACCATATTGATAAAAAAGGCAGATTGCATTATGGTATTCTTATACAGATTATTAAGTACTTGCTGGGGTTGCGCCTCCTTTCTGAGTTCAATGATAAGACGCATGCCCTCCCTGTCCGACTCATCGCGCACTTCAGCTATCCCGGCGATTTTTCTCCCTTTAACTAGCCCAGCTATTTTCTCTACCAAAGCTGCTTTGTTTACTTGATAGGGAAGTTCGGTAATGACTAATTTGCTCTTACCCTCTTTGGTGCTTACTACATCGGCTTTAGCTCGAATTACAACTTTTCCTTGCCCGGTAGCATAAGCATTCTTTATCCCCTCTTTCCCCAAAATTACGGCTGCCGTAGGGAAATCAGGACCTTGGATAAACTCCATTAGCTCATCTGTGGTGGCTTGTGGGTTGTCAATTAGGTAGGCGATAGCAGCGCATACCTCCCCCAGGTTGTGCGGTGGGATGTTAGTTGCCATGCCTACAGCTATGCCTGAGGAACCATTAACTAATAAGTTAGGCAACTTAGCCGGCAAGACAGCTGGTTCTTTGAGGGAATCATCAAAATTGGAAACGAGGGCAACAGTATTTTTATCAATGTCACCCAGCATCTCTCCAGCGATTTCAGCAAGCCGAGCCTCGGTGTACCTCATCGCTGCCGGCGGATCATTATCAATGCTGCCGAAATTACCCTGGCCATCAATCAAAACATATCTCAAGGAGAAATCTTGTGCCATGCGCACCATAGCTTCATATACGGGGGCATCTCCATGGGGATGGTATTTCCCCAGAACTTCACCAACAATTCGAGCGCTCTTTTTGTGCGGACCATTATGATGTAGTCCCAATCCATCTATGGCATATAAAATACGCCGCTGCACCGGCTTTAGGCCATCACGCACATCCGGTAATGCTCGAGAGACGATAACGCTCATAGCATAGTCCAGATAGGAGCTTTTCATCTCCTGCTCAATATCAACAGGCCTTACTTTCCCAATTTCCATTGTCAGTTGTCAGCTATCAGCTTTCAGTAGCCTCCCCAAGTATGGAGAAACCTTCCGACAAACCTTTTTCCTCGCCTTCTTCTTCGGAATCTCCAGCCTCTCCTTCAACTCCTTCAACTTCCTTTATTTCTTCGCCTTCCCAGTAGCTAACGTCGCGCCTAAGGAGATATTCTTTAGCATAGGAACGCAAACGCTCAGTAGCTTTAACGGGAAAGGAAGGATACCCCACCTGGCTAGGATGTTGATATTCCTCCCTAATAATTACTCGCACTCCATCCTCCCCTACACTGTGGATGGCTGCAGCGTATCTATTCCCGCCTTCTATCAGCTTGATAAGTCGTAACCCATGTTTCGGCTCAACTTCCCCCAAATATTCCCCTTGGTCATTCTCTACCACTAAGCTTTGACCCTCTACTCTCAAACAGACCTGATTACCAATACCCATCCTGGCTAATACCTCCGTTGGGGCCAAATTACAAAGGTTGACCACACCAGCCTTGCTTATCTCAGTAATAAAGAGCCCAGGAGCAACCCTACGATGCCCCCTATCTAAGGATGCTTTAGCCACCGGTAAACTAGCTAGTCGAGCTAAATTTTTTACCGCAATAACATTGTTAGGAGCAAGTTCCAAAGCCTTGCTATACGCCTCTTTAGCCCGGGCAAACTCCCCTAACTCTGCCAAAGCCCTGCCGAGACGATTGTAAGCCCCAACATCACTAGGAAACCTCTCAATTATACTTCTGTTTACTGCCGCAGCCTCTTCCCACCTACCTTGAATAGCCAGGGCTATGGCTTCCTCACTTAATCGCCGTCCTAGTCTAGCTCGCTCCTCTTCTTGCTGATAAGCCATCGTATTCACCACGCAAAGCTAAATAAAAGATTAAAATGCAAAATGAAAAAATACAAAGCAAAGGTAAAAAATTTTGAGTTTTGATTTGTCATTTTGACCTTTAATTTTTAAATTTTCTTCTGTTGTCAAGCAATTTCAAGCTCAAAGGCTTTATGCAAGGCCTGAACAGCATCCTTAACTCTATCCTCTGCGATAATGCAGGTTATCCTTATCTCTGAAGTAGTGATTAGCTGGATATTAATGCCCTGTTCATAAAGGGCACGGAACATCCTGGCAGCATAGCCTGGCGTATTTTGCATGCCAGTGCCTACGATGCTAACCTTAGCCAGGGTAGAATCAGTAACACATCGTTTCGCTCCAATGGATTTTATCACCGGTTCTACAATGGACATCGCTTTAACCAAGTCGCTTCGTGCCACTGTAAAGGTAAGATCAGTAATATTCTCAATACTGGCGTTCTGGACAATAGTATCTACACTTATATTCGCCTTAGCCAAGGGCTCAAAGATTGCTGCAGCAATGCCAGGGTGGTCAGGAACACTGATTACAGTAATTTTAGCCACATTGGTATCCTGAGCAATGCCCCTAGCCTTATTTCTTACTTCCATAGATGCCTCCTTACAAATGCGAGTTCCTGGGCTATCGCTAAAGCTGGAAGCTACCAATATAGGCATATTATATAACTCACCTAACTCCACTGCCCTTGGGTGGATTACTTTTGCTCCATAGCTAGCCAGCTCCAGCATCTCCTCATAGTCAATGTGCTTTAATTTAGTCGCTTCAGACACAAGACGTGGGTCAGCGGTATAGACTCCTTCAACATCAGTATAAATCTGGCATACCTCAGCATTCAAGCTGGCAGCTAGAGCGACTGCCGTAGTGTCAGAGCCACCTCGACCCAGAGTGGTAATATCCATATCCTGAGTAACACCCTGAAATCCAGCTACAATGACGATATTGCCTTTCTCCAGCTCGGTCACGATTCGCTGGGGGACAACGCGAAGAATTCGCGCTCGACTGTAGCTAGAATCAGTCTGGATACCCGCCTGGGCACCAGTAAGGCTGACTGCCTTGTAGCCCAAGCTTTCCAGAGCCATGGCCAAAAGAGTGCTGGAAATTAGCTCGCCCGTAGAAAGGAGCACATCAAGCTCTCGCTCGTCTGGCTGTTCACTAACCTGTTGAGCCATTCGGATTAACTCGTCAGTGCTATCCCCCATTGCTGAGACAACAACTACTACTTGATTCCCCTCGTCCTTAGCTTTAGCTATACGGCGAGCTACATTCTTAATCTTTTCACCATCAGCAACCGAGCTACCACCATACTTTTGTACTATCAGCGCCATATTCTCTACCTTATTAGTTTAGCTATTATATTATACCCTTGCTCAATGAAAACGCCGGTACTTTTAGCTTCAGCCTCGGTAAATCTCTTCGCCCCGTTAGCCATAAACCCCGACCCCCACAGCATAAATGGAACTGGCTCCCTAGTATGGGTCTGAACCTTAATTGGCGTTGGGTGGTCAGGCATAATTAGCACCCGAAGAGAATCTTTGTCCCAACTACGGATTCGGCTCACCATCTCGGCATCCACTCTCTGGATAGCCTCTATTTTATCCTCAATAGAGCCAGCATGAGCAGCCTCATCAGGTGCTTCCACATGGACAACTACTAAATCATGTTCTTTAAGCGCTTCCAGGGCTCCTACTGCTTGAGCAGTACAGTCATTGCCCAGATCACCAGTCACGCCGGGAATGCTTAATATCTCCATACCCATCATTTTAGCCAAGCCCCGTAAAAGGTCAACTCCCGATGTCATCGCAGCATCAAGCCCACAGACCTGCTTGAAAACGGGCATATCAGGTATTCTACCACTACTCCAGAAAAGCCAAATCATTGTGGCTGGGATATCGCCACGAGATTTCCGCTCTATGGTCACGGGATGATTGCGTAGCACAACTTCCGACCTTGCCATGAGGTCTCTTAATAAATCACTCCCAGGGCCATGGGGAAGAAACTCATTGATAGGTTTGCCCGGGATATCATGCGGAGGGGTACAAATAGCCAGGAGTGTGTCCTCTCGTCCTTTTATTTTACATATATGCCTGTAGCTGACGCCATGATAAAATTGGATCTCATCACTGCCAAGTTTCTCATTTAAAGCAGCGATGAGAACCTTAGCCTCTTCACTCTTGATGAAGCCCGAGCTATAGCTTCTCATCTTTCCATCCCGAACAGCTACCAAGTTACAGCGAAAAACAACCTCACCCTCACCAATGGGAATGTCCATACTCTTGGCTTCGATGGCGCTTCTGCCCCGATAATAGACCCTGGGGTCATAGCCCAGCACTGACATGCAAGCGCAGGCGCTGCTGGGCTCCATCCCTTCTGGGATGGTGCGAACAAGTCCGACAATACCTTCCCTTGCCATAGCATCCAGGTTTGGAGTGTATGCCAGCTCAAGGCAAGTCCTGCCACCATGGTCAAGCAATGGCCAACCCGCGGCACCATCTATTATCAGAATACAGTATTTCATCCAAGAATTCAGCCACCCAATGTCACCCTGAGCCCTTCGCTTCCTGTCATTGCGAGCGAAGCGAAGCAATCTGGCGCTCAGGGCAGGCTCTGCGAAGGGCCTCCAGGATTCTTCGGTCGCTCCTCTCCCTCAGAATGACACCAGAGTGAACGGTTATTATTTCATCTTGTTTTGATAATTAAAGCACTCTATAATAGCATAAACAACCGGGGCGTAGCGCAGTGTGGTAGCGCGCAGCGTTCGGGACGCTGAGGTCGGAGGTTCAAATCCTCTCGCCCCGACCAGGAGAACGGAGAGAAACTATGCTAAAAGCCGCAATCGTGGGAGCCACGGGCATCGTCGGTCAGCAATTTCTCGTTGCCCTGAAAAACCACCCCTGGATTGAAATTGCCGCACTTGCCGCCTCCGAGAGGTCAGCCGGCCGCAGCTATAAAGAGGCCATAACCGAGGCTCAATCTGGAGCCCTACGCTGGTTTTGCCAGGAGCCGCCGGTGGAAGAAGTTATGGCAATGCCGGTGCAGAACGCCACCGAAATGGATATCTCCGCTATAGACATCGTCTTCTCCGCTATAGAGTCCGCCCCGGCGAAGGTCCTCGAACCGAAGTTTGCTAGTGACAAACCAGTTATAAGCACCGCTTCAGCCTTCCGCTACGATGATGATGTGCCCATTCTAATCCCGGGCATCAACTCCGAGCAGGCCAAACTGCTCAATGTTCAGCGAAAGTCGCGGGGGTGGAAGGGCTTCATTACACCCATTCCCAACTGCACCACCACCGGCCTGGCAATATCACTAAAGCCAATCTACCAGACCTTTGGTCTAAACGCTGTCGTAATGACCTCAATGCAAGCTATATCAGGCGCAGGTCGAAGTCCTGGAGTGTTAGGCCTCGATATTCTGGACAACGTCATTCCCTTCATTCCCGGAGAAGAAGAAAAGGTGCAGCGCGAAACACAGAAAATCTTGGGCAGTTTTGAAGGCTTTTCAATCAGTCCGGCGAGATTCGATGTAAGCTGCACCTGCACCCGTGTTAACGTACGGGAAGGGCATACAGAATCGGTCTTCGCCTCTACCCAAAAAGCTTGCCAGGTAAGCGATGTCGCCAGGGCAATGAGGGAATTCGTCGGCTCAGCCGCTGAAGCTGACCTGCCTTCGGCCCCGAAGCATATGATAATCGTGCTCGATGACCCCTTCAGGCCTCAGCCACGGCTAGACCGTGATGCCGAAGACGGCATGGCCACCGTGGTCGGTAGAATCAGGAAGGACACTGTCCTGGAAAATGGCATCAAGTATGTTCTGGTGTCCCACAACACCAAGATGGGAGCTGCTAAAGGCGCAGTTCTTGTAGCTGAACTCCTTATCCGGGACGGATATATCTCTTAGATACTGAGGATGGAGGTTCAAACCCTCTCACCCCAACCAAAAGAGGGTTATTACCTAAGCCATTCCTCCCTAGTGACTCCTGCCCTCTTCAAAATCCGCGATAGAAGCGCAACTCCGATCTCTCTGCAGCAAAAACTCAGTCACCGACTTCTAAAGTTTTGAGTTCTTCTATTCTATGTTCACCTATAGTTGGTAAGATAAGTTCTGGTAAAAAAGGTTTCGGAATCCCGATAGTCAATAGGTCCTCTTTGTAAAAGTACGTCTCCTAAGTCAGCAGCGAATACTGCCTCATCCAGCTTACCTTCGCGTATATCCTGTGTGGTTTAGCAACCTGCCACCATGGTTTCATCTCTCACCCCCCTCTAACTCTTCTAAAACTTTGTTAATCAGAGGTTTAACCTGTGGAATAACGTCTTTTATAGTGTTCCAGACAAGGTCATACTTCACGCCAAAGTAGAAATGAATGAGCCTATTCCTCATTCCTGCCATGTCTCTCCAAGGAATAGAAGTGTATTTTTGTTTAATGTCTTCCGGAACACTCTTGGCAGCTTCCCCAATGATTTCAAACTTCCTTATTACGGCGCTTAATCTCATGTCGTCATTTTTGAAAGTTGCAAAGTCTATCCCTTCTGCAAATCTCTCGATAGCTTCCATAGCTTCTAAGATATCTTTCAAAAAAAGCTTAGGGTCTTTCATAAATAAACTGCCTCTTTTAGAACCTGTTCTTTAATTTCCTCTCGAACGGTATCAATGGGAACAATA